>ERZ1673722.22-NODE-22-length-199098-cov-34.826404_pt1 | contig 199098 bp, 183 predicted proteins | sample MGYA00580222_ERZ1673722 | MGnify/ENA primary metagenome ERZ1673722 (study PRJEB41218, sample SAMN15661750) | gut metagenome | host: Homo sapiens | place: Canada: London | collected 2015-08-20/2019-03-30 | study: EMG produced TPA metagenomics assembly of... | reverse complement strand
CTCAGCCTTTTTTGTCAACACCTTTTTTCAACTTTTTTGTCCTTTTTCCTAACTTCTCTTACACTTATCCGGGCGTTTAGTAGTACAAATTGCTATTATATATACATTATATAGCAGTCATATGGCAATAGCCGTTAATCGCCCCTTGACAAATTGCAAACAGTTGAGATATAATGCAAATACACACTACAAAGACTGTGAAGGAAATAAGATCTGCGCCCGCGAGCCAAAGAGAGCCGCGTATGCTGAGAGCGGTGCCGCCGCGCAGATGGATAGCTCATTCCGGAGTCGGTCGCCTCAAAGTCCGCTGATGTATAGGGCGATCCGTTTGGCAGCGTTATATGCCGGGTCTTATCGGAGACCTCAGAGGGCGTTTTCGCCGAATTAGGGTGGTACCGTGTGAAGCTTCACACCCCTATGCTTTTGCGTAGGGGTGTTTTATTTTTGGAGGTTTTCAAAATGAAAGAAGGCTGCAAAAAATATATCCCGTTCAAGCCCGTCGAGTTAAGGTCGCGCACCTGGCCGTGCAATAAAATCGAGCACGCGCCGATATGGTGCAGCGTCGACCTGCGCGACGGAAATCAGGCGCTCATCGACCCGATGAACCTGCCGGAGAAGCTTGAGATGTTCAAGACGCTCTGCGCCATAGGTATAAAGGAAATCGAAGTCGGCTTTCCGTCGGCGAGCGAGACGGAATATGAGATACTCCGCGCGCTTATAGACGGCGGGTACATACCGGACGACGTGAAGATACAGGTGCTGGTGCAGTCGCGCGAACACCTGATAAGAAAGACCTTTGACGCTATAAAGGGTGCGAAGAATGTCATCTTCCATTTCTACAACTCCACCTCCGCTCTGCAGAGAAAAGTCGTGTTCAACACGGACAAGCAGGGCGTTACGGATATTGCGGTCAACGCTGCAAAGCTCATAAAGCAGCTCGGCGACAAAGCCAAGGCCGACGGAACAAACATTATATATGAATACTCACCAGAGAGCTTCATGGGCACGGAGACGGACTTTGCCGCGGAAATCTGTGCTGCCGTCATGGACGCGCTTGACGCGAGCGAGAGCAACAAGGTGATACTCAATCTGCCCTCGACCGTCGAGAGCAGCACGCCTAATCTTTTTGCCGATCAGATAGAGTATTTCTGCCGCTGTCTCCCCCACCGCGAGCACGCGATAATCAGCCTGCATCCGCACAATGACCGCGGAACGGCAGTTGCTGCGGCGGAGCTCGGAATGCTCGCGGGCGCTGAGCGAATAGAGGGCACGCTCTTCGGAAACGGTGAAAGGACGGGAAACGTAGATCTCATAACCCTCGCGCTCAATCTCTACACGCAGGGCATTGACCCCGAGCTTGATTTGCACGATATAAATGCGATAAAGGACATCTACGAGCGCACGACGCATATGCGCGTCGAGCCGCGTCACCCATATTCGGGCGAGCTTGTTTTCACCGCGTTCTCGGGTTCGCATCAGGACGCGATAAACAAGGGCGAGCAATACATGAAGGAGCACGGCGGCGAATACTGGGAGGTGCCATATCTCCCGATAGACCCGTCAGACCTCGGGCGCGAATACGAGCCGATAATCCGCATAAACAGCCAGTCCGGCAAGGGCGGCGCGGCGTTCGTCATGGCGAACAGCTTCGGCTACAATCTGCCCAAGGCCATGCATCCCGAATTCGGGCGCGCCGTTAAGCACTACTGCGACGAGGTCGGCAGGGAGATAAGCGCCAACGAGGTCATGGAGCTGTTCAGGCGCGAATACATCGACATTCACGGCCCCTACTCGCTCATCAGCCACAAGTTCTACGAAGAGAACGAAGTCAACGACACTTCGCCGAAGGTCAGATTTGAGGGCGTTCTCCGCCATGACGGCGACGGAGACAGAAAAATCGTCGGAAAAGGTAACGGTCCTATCGACGCATTCTTCAACGCGCTTGCGACAGTCGGCGTGACGGGCTACAGCTTCGTTGACTACTCCGAGCACGCCATATCGATAGGCTCGGACGCAAAGGCCGTATCCTATATCCACCTCACCTCGCCCGCCGGCAAGCCGCTGTTCGGCGTCGGCATTTCGCACAATATCAACTATGCCTCGATTCGCGGCATACTCTGCGCGATAAACAGATCTCTGAGAAAGCAAGGGTAAACAATGGAGCTTAAAAATTTTCATACCCACACGACTTACTGCGACGGAAAGAACACCGCAGAGGAGATGATTCTCGCCGCTGTAAACCAAGGCTTCACGGCGCTCGGATTTTCCGGGCACTCGCACACATCTATCGACCCGTCATACTGCATGACGACGGCAGATACGCGCAGATACATTGACGAAATCAAGGCTCTGCGCAAAAAATATGCAGACAAAATCAGGATATATATCGGACTCGAGGCTGATCTCTACACCGACGAGACCGACCTGGCGGAGTTCGACTACACAATCGGCTCGGTTCACTATGTAGAAGTCGGAGGCGTTTATATTCCGGTTGACAAAGCCTCGGCGCAGTGTCAAATAGACAGCGTCAAAAGATATTTCGGAAGCTCATTCATAAGCTTTTCGCAGGCTTATTACGAAAACGTCGCAAAGCTCGGAGAAAAGATAAACCCGTCGTTCATCGGGCATTTTGACCTCGTGACCAAGTTCAACGAAAACGACTGCCTGTTTTCGACAAAAGATCCGAGATATATCGAGGCGTGGCAGGCGGCCGCAGACGAGCTGCTGAAGCTCAACGTGCCGTTCGAGATAAACACGGGAGCTATCGCAAGAAAACGCCGCGTGACGCCCTACCCGGCGTTGGACATCGCCGAATACATCACCGAGCGCGGCGGAGAATTCATCCTCTCCTCGGACTGCCACGATGCCGATTTTCTCAGCTGCGGATTTGACGAATGTCCGGAGAGATATTCAAACTGCCGTATAGTCGATTTTGAGGAGCGGTTAAAAAAATAAGCCGAACGATTTCGGCATATAAGCAAAAACGGAGCAGGACGGTATAAACCGTCCTGCTCCGTTTGCATAGAACTATATTAAAATATCCTTATGCGTTGTTCTTTCTCTTCTCAAAGCAGGCGCTGCAATAAACAGGCTTGTCCTCGCTGGGCTTGAAAGGAACCTTTGCGACTCCGCCGCAATCATCGCAAACTGCCTCGTACATCGTGCTTGCCTTCTTCGCCTGGCGGCACGCCTTGCAGCGCTGCGGCTCATTTTCAAAGCCTTTCTCAGCATAGAACTCCTGCTCGCCGGCCGTGAAAACGAATTCGTTGTGGCAGTCTTTGCAGATGAGAGTCTTGTCTTCGTACATTTGTCTAACCTCACTTGATAATATAGTCGCCCTTGGACGGAATCGCACCGCCGCCTTTGATCTTCAACGCTCTGCTTTTAAGCTACGCGGGCATTTATTTATCTAACAGCGCCGGTCGGGTGTATTTGCGATTACCGACGGCTGTCGGAAGCAAGCTTGCGCCTTATTCGCTGGAGAGCATTGTCAACAGCCTTTGAGTTGGTGCCGAGGCGCTCGGCTATTTCTTCATAGCTCAGCTTTTCCGCCCTGAGAGCCAAAACACTGCGTTCGAAATCTGTCAGCTTCTCGCTGAGCAAATCCTCAAATCTGGCATCGTCCTCCTGCGCGGAATATATATTCTGCGGGTCGGCGGAAAAATCCTGAAAATCTTCCCCGTCGTCGATATTTCGCATCATGTCCTGCGGAATATTTTTCTGCGAATTTCTGCTTCTGAGCACGGAGATAATTCTGTTGTTGATACACGCGGCGGCATATGTTCTGAACGACGCGTTTTTCTGCGGGTCATAGGTGTTGACCGCGGTTATGAAGGCTATCATGCCCTCCTGAAAAAGATCGTCCCTGTGGATATCGCCGTTATTGTACATTGCGGCCTTTGCGCCGGCGAGCGGCGTTATGCGGCTGATAAGCTCCGCCATTGCGGAATCATCGCCCGAGGCTGCCATGGAGCAGAGCTGTTCATCGCTGAATTTGCCGAGATCGCGATCCATATTCCACTCCTTCATTCAACATCATTAGGTATATGATAACAAATAAAAAATTTTTGTCAACGTTTTTTCGTGCAAATTCATCATTTTTCAGCGCAAATTTTATGAAAATATAACTATTTTTTATCTTTTGGTTCATTATGAACATTATTAAGCTGAGATGCGCGTCTTATTATCTGCTTACCGTATTTGTCCCTGAGTCCGTCAACGCGGCTGCCGAGCTGCTCCATAGTCTCGGCGTGAGCGCGGTCAAAATCAAAAGAGAGCTGAAATCCCTCGTTCTCATCCGTGAGGTCGCAGGCGGTCATGCCGACAAGGCGGGCGGGCACGCGCAGGGCATCGTTCGCCAAAAGAAGCTCCGTCGCAGCCGCAAGAAGGGAATCGGCTATGCGCGTGGGATTGGCGAGTTTCTTCTGATACTGCGAGGTCTTGAAGGTGTTATCCTTTATCTGAATCTGAACCGCGCCGGCAAGCATTTCCTCGCGGCGAAGCTTTGAGGATATGTCATCGGCAAGCTCGGCAAAAATCCCTCTTACACGCAGAGCGTCGCTGACATCCTCGGGCAGGGTCACGCTGCGCCCGATACTCTTGGGCGCGGGCTTATCGCCGTAACGGCGGACGGGCTCGCAGTCGAGCCCTCTGACGGCTTTGAGAAGATAGTCCCCCGGCTTTCCGAGCAGGCGCTTTATCAGCTCGTCGGAGGCTGCGGCGAGGTCGCCGATTGTAAATATGCCGACGGAAAAGAGCTTATCCCGCGTTGAGCCGCCGACGCCCATGAGCTCCGTTACAGGGCGCGGATAGAGCTTTTCTTTATAATCGCCGCGATTTGCCGAAAAAATACCGTTGGGCTTATTGATATCACTCGAGAGTTTGGAAAGGAATTTGCAGAAGCTGACGCCGACGGACACGGTTATACCGAGCTCGTTTTGCATATCGGCGGAGATTTTTTGCGCTATCTCCTCCCCCGAGCCGAAAAGGAGCGTGCTGCCCGTCACATCAAGCCAGCATTCGTCGATGCTGAACGGCTCGACAAGGTCGGTATAGCGAAGATATATCTGACGCGCGAGGACGGAAAACTCTCGATATTTTTCCATATGCGGCGGCACGCAGACGAGCCCGGGACAGAGCGAGCGCGCCTGCCAGACGGTCTGCGCGGTTTTCACCCCCGCTTTTTTTGCAAGCTGATTTTTGGCGAGCACTATTCCGTGTCTCTCGCTCTCGCTGCCGCAGACAGCCATGGGCACGTCGCGCAGCTCCGGTCGGAACGTACATTCAACCGAGGCAAAGAAATTATCGAGGTCGCAGTGCAGAATGACCCTGTTGCCCATTGTCGCCTCTCCTTTCGAACATTTGTTCAAATATATTATATCCCCTTTTGCAGTCTTAGTCAAGAGTAATATTTTACATTGAATCAGGCTCTCTTTTGTGCAGAAAATAGCAAGAGAGAAAGGTCGGGAAAGTATATGCGAAGAAATTCAAACGAAAAAATAATACGGCTTTGGACTGCGGTCGCCGTGCTCACGGTTGCGCTGATGTTTCTCCTTATCGCATTCGGGCGGCAAAAGAGCCTCTCGCGGATATTCTTCAACGCCGCCGGAGCCGGAGATAAAAATGAATATTGCGGGCATTATTCAGTTTCGATGAATATTACGAAAGTGTAAAGGAAATCACTTGACAATGTGGATAACTATGTGGAAACTGTTGATAACTCGTCGTTTTAGTTCTGATTTAAATATATTTTTGTAATTTGAGCCGTCGCCCGTTAACGTTTTGTTCACAAATATAATATACCATTCAGTGAATATTCACCCGGTTTAAAGCTGCTTGAACATAATCGCGGGAATTTCATCATATAATTTTCACAGCTTGATGAAAGGCGCGATAACCAAAATGAAAAAAGCAAGAAAAACAAAAATATACCGCACATTCCGTCTGCCGTCCTTTGCCGGCGGACTGCCCGCTCTTGCAATAACCGTTATGCTCGCGGCGGCTCCGCTGTTCGGAGTCGGCGGGACAAAGCTTGCGCTGATAAGCGCGGGACTTGCCATGCCCGAGGGCGGGATAGCATATATCAAGACAAATATATCCGCCGAAGGGAGCACCGAGCCTGCCGAAAGCGAAGCGCAGGCGAGCGCAGCCGTGCAGAACAAAAATGCTTTTGAATCGGAGGAAAGAGTAAACGGGAGCGAAAAGAGCTTTGATATCACCGCGACACCCGCCGACATTCTGGCTGCGATGGCGGAGTTCGAGGCTAAGCACGGGAGCGAAAAGGGCGACGGAAAGATAATCGAGACAAAATACGGCAAGGCGAACGCCACGAACACCTATAAAAACATCTGCATAAAAAACACGACGCAGACAAAATCCGTAAATATAGAGAAGCTTCTCGGCGAACCCGTTGATCTGAAAGCCGTTGACAAATCGCAGCCTGCGGTGCTGATTTTTCACACGCATACGACCGAGGGCTATGAGCTTATCGACCGCGGCTTCTATACAAAAAGCTACACGGGGCGCGGAGAGGATAAGAGCAAAAATATGGTGCGCGTCGGCGACGAGATTGCGAAAATGCTCGAAAAATCCGGCTACAAGGTTATACACGACACCGAGATACACGACAGAAAATACACAGGCGCTTACGACCACTCGAAGGTCAATGTCGAAGCCTATCTTAAAAAATATCCGTCTATTCAAGTCGTTCTTGACATTCACCGCGACGCGATACATCTGAGCAACGGCAACAAAATAAAGCCCACAGCACAGATAAACGGCAAAAAGGCGGCGCAAATAATGATAATCACCGGAGCGCAGGAGGGCAAGGTCAAGGACTTCCCAGACTGGGAGCAGAATCTTCGCTTTGCGGTAAAATTGCAGCAGACCTGCGAGACTATGTACCCCGGACTTATGCGCCCCATCCTGTTTTCGCAGCGCAAATACAATATGAACCTGTCGCACTGCAATCTTCTGCTCGAAATGGGCAGCGACGCCAATACGCTCGAAGAGGCCGCTTATTCGGGCAGACTTGTCGGCGCGTCAATCGCAAAGCTGCTCGACGAATATTCACGGTAAAAAAGGGAATACTTCCCGCAGAACGCAGCGGAGGTATTTCGATGAAAAAGAAAAAGCGCAATAAAAAAAGCAGAAAAGACGGGACTTTCACGCTCGCCGCAAAGCGGTTTATAATAAGCTGTATGTTAATTTTGAGCCTCACGGGACTTGCGGCTGGGATAGCCTATGCGGACGGGAACTCGCGCAAGATGGCCGTGGGAGAGCGCGGGAGTACGGTGGCTCTCGCGCACAGAGAAAAGCAACTTGAGCTCAGCATAAACGAAAAAACGGCAGCGACATTCAATCTGTCACTGCCGAAAAAGTACAGGGATTATCTATATTTTCTGCCCGCTCCGCTGAGCGGTATCGTCTGGCTCGCAGACCTCATAGCTTAACGGCGAGCTTCTCCGCCTCGGCGCCGTCCGGAGTTACGAAGGCGGTGTTATACACATGGTAAATGACCTTGCCGGGCTTTGCACCGACGGGCTTTTTGAGGTTTTTGACCCGCGTATAATCAACGGGCACATTTGACGATTCTCTCGCCCTGCTGTGATAGGCCGCAAGGCGCGCCGCCTCCTCAAGCGTCGAATCGGGTATCTCCGCACCCTCGGAGCAGATTATGACATGGGAGCCGGGTATCTTCTGCGTATGGAGCCACATATCGCCCTTTGCTGCGGTCTTGAGCGAGAGCTTGTCGTTTTGCACGTTATTCCTGCCGACAAGTATTTTGAAGCCGTCCGTCGAACGGTACTCCATGGGGGCGCTCGGCTTTTGCAAACCCTTTTTGTTCTGAACGCTCTTTCTCTTTATATATCCCGACGTCGCCAGCTCCGCACGAATCTCGTTAATCTCACCGAAGCCCGCGGCCCGGCTCAATGCGTCGGACACAGTATCGATATACTGAAGCTCCGCCTCGCCCTGCTCAATGAGGGTTGCGAGCATCTGCTCGGCGGTCTTTGCCTTGCGGTATTCCTTATAATATTTTTGAGCGTTGGCGCTCGGAGAGAGCGCGGGGTCCGCCTTTATGCGGCGCGACTTATTCCCATTATAGTAGTCCGCAACTTCATAAAACGGCACGCCCTTTTTCAATATGTGCTGATATGCGGTAATAAGCTCGGCGTTTATCCGCAGCTCGTCCTTGTCGGCGCAGGCGGCGAGCTCGGCACGCTGATTGTTGAGCCTGCGGCTTATTCGAGAGGTGGCGTTGCTCAAGAGCTTTTGCAAATCGGACGAGCGTTGGCGCGTGCGGTCTATCCTGTCGCGCTCGCTGTAAAACTCGTCAAGAAGCTGCGAAAAGCTCTCATATTTTTCGAATGCATATGCCGTACCGTACTGGCGTATATCCTCGAAAGAGAAGTCAAACGGCTTACCCGTCTCATCCTTTAGCATAGTCGGCTCGCCGGAATCGGAGACAAGCCTCTCTTTTATGCTCTCGAGTGCGGCGCACACGCGCTCGCGCTGCGCTTTGTCGGCGCAGCCCGCTTGTATATCTCCCCCGCTCGTCTCCGCTATCTCGCGGCATATGAGCGGCGACGCGCCTTCGACGCAAGAGAGCAACGAGGACGAGAGCAGCTTTGAAGAAAATGAGAACACGGTCTCCGCCGTCCTTTCCGCCGTCTCGTCGAGCAGAGAGAGCTTATTCTGCGCGGGCGGATTATGATATTCGCCGCCGGGCAATATCTGCCTTACGGACGATTGGGTGCAGTCGATGCGCTTTACGGCATCGACTATCCTGCCCGATTCCGAAACAAGAATCAGGTTGCTGTGCTTCGCCATTATTTCGGCATAGAGCGTAAGGGCTACCCTGTCTCCAAGCTCGTTCGTGGCCGAAAAATCTATCGCAAGCACACGGTCAAGCCCGTTTTGGCGCACATCGGTTATCTGTGCGCTCGTCAGGTGCTTTCGCATGAGCATACAGAACATCGGCGGCACAGCCGGATTCTCCGGCGCACGGGTGGTCAGGTGCACGCGCGGGCTGTTTGCGGACGCGGAAAGAAAGAGCTTCTTCGCGCCGTTTCTGTCACGCAGATGCATAACCAGCTCATCCTTCGAGGGCTGATGCACCTTTTCGACACGGCAGCCGACAATATCGCGGCGAAGCTCCCCTGTTAAAAAATGCAGTGTAAATCCGTCAAGCGGCATAGGTAAAACTCCAAACTGAATATATCATATAAAATGGGTCGGCGACTGCTGGGGGATAATAAAGAACTCCACTGCGTCAACAGCTCCGGCAAGATATTCGAAAAGTGTTTTGACAATCGGGTTTTCCGTCTCAAAATGACCGGCGGCAACGAGAGTAACTCCGCAGGCCGCCGCGCCGAGGAACTCATGGTGCGAGACATCTCCCGAGACGAGCGCTTCGCAGCCGAACGCGAGCGCGTCGGAGAAAAACTCGCCGCCCGCTCCGCCGCAAAGGGCAACTTTTTTTATGCTTCTGCCTCCGTCGCAGTAGCGCACATGACAGCAGAGTCTCTGCGAGACAAGCTCGGCAAAATTCTTAGGTGAAAGCGCATCTTTAAGCTCGCCCGCTCTCAAAAGCATTGTATCGGCGCTCGGCGACGGTATCTTGCGGACATTCTCAAGTCCGAGGCACTGCGCCAAAACATCGTTCACTCCGCCGTCGGCACAGTCGAGGTTAGTGTGGGCGCAGAGCGCGTTCATGCCGTACTTTGCAAGCAGATAGACCGGGTCATGCGCTCCGAGATTTTTTATCGGATGGAATATGACCGGGTGGTGGCTCACTATAAGCTGCGCCCCGGCCTCGTGCGCCTTTTCGACTGCGTCGGGGGTTATATCGAGCACAACGGCGGCTCTACTTACTTCGCTCTCCTTTTCTCCGACGAGCAGACCGACATTGTCCCACGGCTCATGCACTTCAAACGGACAGAACGAATCGAGCGCATTATAGATATCACCGACAACAGCCATTATTTTTCTCCTCCGTTCAAAAACGTTTCCATACCGAGACAGGCCTTTTCGCAATACTCCGCCTCATCGGGCTTTATGTTTGCTCTGCGCAGGGATACGGCGCGGGTCATTAGTCGCTTATGCTGCCTTTCAACGAGCCGACGCGCAATGTCGTCGGTCGGGTCGAGCTTTCCGTAAAACTCATAGCCCTGCGGAAAAGCTTCCGTTTGACCCGAATATTCCGCGCATATTACCGAATAGATGCGCCCGTCGTCGCGGCAGGTGCGCTCCTCGATTATATCAAAGCCGTTTCGGCACAGAAACAGCCGCACATCCTCGGCATGGGACATCGGCTGAAGTATCAGCCGAATATTTTTATTCTTTATCCAATCGGTGCGCTCGAGCAGTCTTGATATGAGCGTCCCGCCCATGCCCGCCATTATTATATCGTCCGCCTCGCCCGCCGACAGCTCGTCAAGCCCGTCGGAGAGGCGCAGAGTTATCCTGTCTGCAACGCCCATGCGTTCGAGCGTCTCCGCGGCGTTTTCAAGCGGACCGCGTCTCAAATCGCAGGCAATCGCGCGCGGACAGATACCGTTCAAAACAAGGTATGACGGAAGATAGGCGTGGTCGGTACCGATATCGGCAGCGACCACGCCCTTGCGCACCATGTCAGCCGCCGTTTTCAGGCGGGGTGAAAGTACTGTCATTTACTTTGAAGCAAGATAGTCGTTGATCTCGTCAACAAGCGAATTGACGTCAACGCCGTGGACCATGCAGGCCTGCTCGATGCTCTCGCCTCTTGCGGAGGGGCAGCCGAGGCAGTGCATACCCATCTCAAGGAAGTACTTCGCGGTGCCTCTGTCGGCGTCAAGGATATCCCCTATAAGTGTATCTTTTGTAATTTCGGTCATAGTAAAGCTTCCTTTCCTGTTTATGCTTTCATTTTACCACAGTTTCGCAGTCATATCAATTATTTTTCAAGCTTTTCGCGGTCGAGGATAATCGATTCGATTATATATTTCGGGCGGTGCTTTGTCTCAATATATATCTTTCCGATATACTCGCCGATAACGCCCAGCATGAATAATTGAAGTCCGCCGAGCGCCCAAATAGACGCGCCTGTGCTCGCCCAGCCCGCAACCGCGCGGCCGGTAGCCTTGCTGACTATACAGTAAATTATCATCGCAAAGCACACTATCAGCGAAAATATGCCGAGAGTCGTAGCCAGTTTGAGAGGCTTGACACTGAAGGATGTTATGCCCTCAAAAGCAAAAGAAATCATTTTTTTCAGCGGATATTTCGACTCACCCGCAAGGCGCTCCTTGCGCTCATATTCGACGGTTGAGGTTTTAAAGCCTATCTGCGGCACTATACCGCGCAGGAACAGATTAACTTCCTCGAACTCGCTCAAGGCTTCGAGAGCGCGGCGGCTCATGAGCCTGTAATCGGCATGGTTAAAAACTATCTCGACGCCCATCGCCGCCATAAATTTATAGAAGCCTTCGGCGGTAAAGCGCTTGAAAAACGTATCTGTCTTGCGCGAGGAACGCACGCCGTAAACTATATCGTCGCCGGCAAGGAAGTTGTCCACCATTTTTTCAACGACGTCCACATCGTCCTGCAGGTCGGCGTCAAGGCTTATAGCGGCGTCGGCATATTTCTTTGCGGTCATAAGTCCCGCGAGAAGGGCGTTCTGATGTCCTCTGTTGCGCGAAAGGTTGATTCCCGCAAAGAGGCTGTCCTCGGCACAAAGCGAGCTTATTATATCCCATGTGCCGTCCTTTGAGCCGTCGTTGACGAAGGTTATTTTGCTCTCGGGCGAGATTTTGCCCTTCTCTATCATCGAGTTCATAACAGCCTTGAGCTGTCTTGAGGTTTCGGGCAGAACCTCCTCCTCGTTATAGCATGGCACAACGATCCAAATGGTTTTCATTTTTCTCTGTCTCCGTAAATTAGATTGACTGCGTAAAATCAGTTCACTGCTAATATAGCATTTTTCACTATCTCTTGTCAATAAAACACAAAGCTTGTTCATAAATATAAAAAGATTCTTGCAAAAGGAACGATTTTGTGCTTTAATATATTAGCGTGCTTTCAACAAAAAAATCTAATGGAATGAGGAATCTTTTAAAATGGACAAAAAACGAAGCAGCTTCACTGGGCGCGTCGGTTTCGTTCTGGCGGCGGCAGGCTCTGCGGTCGGACTCGGAAACCTTTGGCGCTTCCCCTATCTTGCGGCAAAATACGGCGGCGGCATATTCCTGCTTGTCTACATTATTCTCGCGATAACCTTCGGCTTTGCGCTGATGGTCACCGAGATTGCCATAGGCAGAAAAACAGGGCTCTCCTGCATCGGCGCATACAAAAAGCTTGACAAGCGTTTCGGCTTCCTGGGCTGGCTGTCCGCGCTTGTGCCGGTTATTATAACCCCCTACTACTGCGTTATCGGCGGCTGGGTTATCAGATATTTCGCCGAGTTTATCTCGGGTCACAGCAAGGATATCGCCGCGAACTCCGCCGATTTCTTCACAAATTTCATCGGTATGCAGGGCGGAATAGCGGAAAATCCGATGCTATGGTTTGTCATTTTCGTCGTGCTCACCTCGGCAGTTGTTATATTCGGCGTTGAAAAGGGCATAGAAAAGGTCAGCAAGGTCATGATGCCGCTGCTCGTTATCCTCTGCGTTGTCATCGCCGTTTTTGCTCTGACAATAGACGGCGCGCTTGCGGGTCTTAAATATTATCTTCTGCCCGACTTTTCAAAGTTCTCCTCCGCAACCGTTCTCGGTGCGCTCGGTCAGCTGTTCTACTCGATGTCGCTGGCAATGGGCATTATGATAACCTACGGCTCATACATGAAGAAAGAGGACAACATCGAAAAGAGCGTTCGCCAGATTGAGATTTTCGACACCGGTATAGCGCTTCTTGCGGGTCTTATCATAATCCCCTCGGTCGTCGCCTTCAACAGCGGCTCCGCCGACGGAATCAACGCGGGTCCCGGTCTTATGTTCATCACACTGCCCCAGGTATTTAACGCCATGGGTCCGATAGGCGGCGTGGTCGGCACGCTGTTCTTCCTGCTTGTTTTCTTCGCGGCCATCACCTCCTCCATATCTCTTATGGAGACGGTCGTCTCCATGGTCAGAGACAAGTTCCACTGGCGCCGCATACCGACTACAATAGCAGTCACTATCGGCATAATTGCCCTCGGCTCGCTCTCCGTTTTCGGCTACGGCCCGCTTGCAAACTTCAAGATTCTCGGTATGCAGATGCTCGATTTCTTCGACTTCATCTCTAACTCCGTGCTCATGCCCATAGTCGCTTTCCTGACCTGCATACTCGTCGGCCACGTTGTCGGCACAAAGGTTATCGCGGACGAGGTCGGTCTTTCCGCAAAGTTCACGGGTGAGAAGCTTCACCGCGTGATGATAAAGTGGGTAGCGCCGATTCTTCTCGTTGTTATCCTCATAGCACAGGTGCTTTCGGCGTTCGGCGTAATCACCATTTAACATCAACAGATAAAAACAACTGAAATAAAGGTCATAATCTGCGCCGTCGGACGCGAATTATGACCTTTATATTTTTGCTGTTCGGTCTGCGCTAAATACGGCCACCCCGCTTTTTTGCCAAAAGATAGACGGATATGTAAACACATACGCAAAGCAGAGTAAAGTTGCTTCCGGTTTTTATCAGCAGGACTATCCCGCACACAGTAAGCGGAACGAGCAGGACGGCGGCAAAGATATCAACGGCTCTGTCCGCCGTGCGCTCGCCGTATTTGAGCAGCAGCAGACTTTTCAGCGCCGAAGCGCCGTCCATAGGCTCGACGGGCAGGAGATTGAAAACGCCTATCCCCGCGCTCAGCGCCGCGAGATTCAAGGCGGCGGGATATTTTTCCGCAAACGGCAGAGCCGAGAGCGAAAGCAGGAAGTTTGCCGCGGGTCCCGCCAAGGCACAGAGCGCTTCACGGCGGTAATCGAGGCACGTCTCTCCCCTGTCTATCCTCATGCCGAACACACCGAGGACTATCGCATCGGGCGGCGCGGAGCAGAGCGCAAGGAGCAGAATATGCGCCGCCTCATGCACGGCGCAGCACAGGAACACGGCAGGCGCAGTTTTGCTGCGGTCGAGCATAAGTATAACGGCTGCTGTCACGGCAAAGGGAAAGCCGAACTCAATGCGGGTATTTTTTATTCTGAAACGCATCAGGCGCTCCCGTCAAAGAGCAGACGTGCCGGGTCATATTTGAGTCCGTTTATCCGCACTTCAAAATGAAGATGAGGACCTGTTGACATACCCGTTGAGCCGACGAGCGCTATCGTCTCGCCGCGGCGAATAACGGCGTTCACGGGCGCGATTATCTCCGAGCAGTGGCAATAAAAAGTCTCGAGCCCGTCTGCGTGGGAAAGGAGAATATATTTGCCGGCGATTTTGTCCTCGCCCGTCTTTTTAACCGTGCCGCAAAACGCAGCCGAAATCGGGCTGCCCTGCTCTGCCGCGATATCGAGCCCTGAATGCAGCGACGCTTCGCCCGTAAAAGGATCGTCGCGTCTGCCGAACGGCGAGCTTATTCTGCCCTTGACGGGCATATACGCGCTCACCGTTGTATAATAGGGCGAAAAGCTCATTTTATACGCCTTGACATCGGGCTCGGACGAGCCTTTGCCGAGGCTTTCCGTGCTGCTCTCCGAATCGCTTTCGTTATTTGCGAGCGCGCCTGCGGGTTCAAATACAAAACCGACGGCGCTCTTTATTTTTCCCCACGCCTCGCGGGCATCCATGCTGTAGCGCATGACGGATTTATAGCCGTTTTTAAGCGTCTCAAAATTAGCGGGAGAAAGCTTACGAATACCGAACAGCAAGCAAAGCATCGCGGCGCAGATGACCGACTGGAGCAATATCAGTCGAGCTACGGCGTCTCTGCTCTTCTCGCGTTTTTCGGGCGTCTCCGTATCGAGTCCCAACTGAGCGCGATATTCCCTGCGCGTCATGCGTCCGTTTTCCGAATCCATAAATCCGCCTCCCAAAAAGCAGTCGTTTAAATTTATGCGGACAGGTCGGAAAATATGAAAAACCCGCGTGCCGAAAGGCACACGGGTTCGTATCGGGTTTTATCAGCCCTTGAGGCCGCGCTCCTGCCTGTCCATATCCTCGACGACTATGTCATAAATCTCACCGAGAGAGGCGCAGTATTCGAGCACCTTCCACGGCTCGTTTGTGTGGAAATGAATCTTTATAAGCTCATCGTCGCCGACGGCAAGCAGGCAGTCGCCCTTGAAGTTATCCGTAAAATAATCGTTTATCACATCCTCATCAAGGTCGTGACCGTCAATAAGAAGCTGGGTATCGTATCTGAATTCAAGCATGGTTTTTTTCTCCTTTATTCCTTATCACATATTATGTCCCGATATATGCGGGATATCTTATCTATTGGTTATTTTATCATAACGGCGCGCAAATGTATATAAACAATCTGTAAACATTCCGATATCAAAAAAAGACCCGCTAAAGAGAGGCTCCATAAGGAAGAAGGCAGCACAAAATTTGTGCTGCCCTTTTTGTACTATCCCCAAAAGATCCATAAGGGATTTTGTGACAAAATCCTATGCTTGCTGTGCCCATGGACAAAAGTGATATTTTCCTTTCGGAAAGGGATATGAAAGCCTGCCGGTTTTCGTGATATTATATTCGCCGGTTAAACTGCCGCACCATGCAAAGCATAATACCGCTGTCCGAAGGACAATATATCTCGCCGTCAGGCGAATATAACTGAGGCGCACTTCCTTACGTGGTGCGCCTCTCAAGCGGATCTTTTGATTTTATCAGTCCGAATATCCTGCGATAAACTCGCGGGTGCGCTCGGATTTGGGATTGTCGAACACCTCTTCGGGCGTTCCCTCCTCCTCGATAACTCCGTTATCCATGAAGATTATCCTGTCGGCGGCCTCGCGGGCAAAATTCATCTCGTGGGTGACTATAACCATGGTCATCTTCTCCGCGGCGAGATCCTTTATTACCTTTAAAATCTCTCCCGTGAGCTCGGGATCGAGCGCGCTCGTGGGCTCGTCGAAGAACAGAATCTTCGGCTTGAGAGCCATGGCGCGGGCTATCGACACGCGCTGCTGCTGACCGCCCGAAAGCTCGCAGGGATAGTTGTTCATCTTGTCGCTCAGACCGACTTTTTTAAGCAGCGCCTTGCCGTTCTCCTCAATTTCCGCGAGAATAGCCTTGCGGTTCTGCTTGAAATCGGGACGGTTTTTGGCGTGAATCTTTGCGGCGAGAGTGACGTTTTCGAGTGCGGTATACTGCGGGAACAGGTTGAAGGACTGGAACACGAGTCCTATCTTGAGCTGGTTCTCGCGCTTCTGCTCAGCGGTGAGCTTTTCGGTTCTGTCGCTGTCAAAAACGACGCCGCCGTCAACGGTTATCGAGCCGCTGTCCGCAGTTTCGAGCATATTTATGCAGCGAAGCAAAGTAGTTTTGCCGCTGCCGGACGAGCCGATTATCGCAAGGACGTTTTTCTCCTCGAGAGAGAAGCTTATGCCCTTGAGCACATCCGAATCGCCGAAGGATTTTTTGAGATCTTTAACTTCAAGTATAGCCATGGTTAACCTCTGTAATAGTTAAGTTTCTTTTCGAGCGCGTTAAAGAGCAGAGTGAGAACTCCGCAGAAAATAAGATAGAATATCGCAGTATAGAACAGCGGCCAGATTATGGCGTAGACTTTAACAATATTCTGAGCCGACATAATAAGCTCGCCGACTGCAATAACATTCGCGAGCGATGTATCCTTGACGAGCGTAATTACCTCGTTGCTCATCGGCGCCATGATGCGCTTGACGACCTGAAACAGCACTACTTTGAAGAAGGTCTGGGGCTTCGTGAGTCCGAGAACCTGACCCGCCTCATACTGACCTGCCGGTATGCTCTCTATGCCGCCGCGGTATATCTCCGAAAAATACGCCGCATAGTTGATTATAAACGCTATGATAACGGCGATTATACGCGATCTGAACGGCGTGCCGAACACGAGGCCGGGAACATAAAAGACGACCATAATCTGGAGCATCAGCGGCGTTCCGCGGATTACCCACACAAAAGCACGGCTGATCCAGCGCAGGGGCTTGAAGCGGCTCATCGAACCGAGAGCTATCGGCAGACCGAGCGGTATAGCCGCGATGAGGGTTATAAAAAATATCAACAGCGTATATTTAAAGCCCCCGAGCAGCTGAGCGTTGACGCCGAGAAAATCCATTTATGTATCCTTCTTCCTTTGAGGTTATCTGACTGTCCGATATATATTAAAACATTTCTTCACACAACGCAAGCCCCGCCGCAGAAAGTCGGCAGGACCTGCGTGATATTCCGTTTGTTGCGTTACTGGGCGATAATTCTGCCGGAGAGGTTATACTTGTCGGCAAGCTTTGCAAGAGTACCGTCATCGTAGAGTTCTTTGATAGCGGCGTTGATCTTCGCGGTGAGTTCGGTGTCGCCTTGGCGGATACCGACCGCATAGACCTCGGAGTCTGCGTCCGAGATGACATCGACTATCATAAGATCGTCATAGTCGGTTCCCTCGCCGATGCTGCCCGCTGCGGTAACAGCGTCGATTATCGCGATATCGGCAGTCTTGCTCTTGACTTCCATGAGCGAAGTGCCCTGATCCTTGACGGGAAGGTAGCTCTTGCTGAGTCCCGCGTCTGCCTTGACGGCTATCTCGCCTGCGGAGCCTGCTTCTGCGACAACCTTGGCGCCGCTCATCGAAGCGAGATCCTTATACTTTGCGGCGTCAGCCTTGCGGATAACGGCAACCTGTGAGTTGTTCATGTAAGCGCCGGAGAAATTGATCTGATTCTTGAGTTCGTCCGTTGCGGTCATGCCGTTCCAGATGCAGTCGATGGTCTTGGAGTTGAGCTCGGTAACCTTGGAATCCCAGTCAATCTCCTGGAACTTGGCGGTCACGCCGAGCTTCTCGCAGACGGCCTGAGCAAACTCTGTCTCGAAGCCGACAAGCTTGCCGTTCTCCATATAGTTCATGGGTCTGAAGTAAGTAATTCCGATGACCAGCTCGCCCTTATCTGCGATATAGTCCCAATCGGTCTTATCGTTCTTCTTGCAGCCCGCAAAGCCGAGCGCGAGAACGAGGGTCAGGACTGCGAGCGAAAGTGCAACAATTCTTTTTTTCATGGTGTGTTCCTCCGTTTTCTTTAGTGTGGTTGTATGATATCACGTTACTACGCTAAAGTCAACACTTTTTTTCAAAATTTTTTTACTATCGGCGAAACTGTAAAAAATTTCGTTCTCAAGCCCCGCTTTTTATACAATAACACGGTAAAGCAATACCTCCCGTTTAAAAGCCCGGGAGGTACGGTATATTTTATTTATTTCGGCTGCACGCGGCAGTCATTGCTTTTTGCCCTGAGCCGCAACCTTGTTTATTTTTGCGGCTATCACGGACGGATCACCGAGATACTGTTTCGAGATAACATTGAAGCTGTCGTCAAATTCATAGACAAGCGGGACACCCGTCGGAAGATTCACCTTCATTATCTCGTCCGCTGTCAGCTTTTCAAGATGCATAACGAGCGCACGCAGCGAATTTCCGTGCGCCGCGATAATAACGCGCTTACCCGCGCGCATCTCAGGCGCTATCTCGCTTTCAAAATACGGCACGGTTCTCGCTATTGTGTCCTTGAGGCTCTCGCCGAGCGGAAGCTCCGCCCTGTCCTCGTCTCTGTACTGCGCCTGATTGGCGGGGTTTCGTTCATCCGAGGGCTCAAGCACAGGCGGTCGGACATCGAACGAGCGGCGCCATATGAGCACCTGCTCCTCGCCGAATTTTTCGGCGGTCTCGGATTTGTTCAGCCCCTGAAGCGCGCCGTAATGGCGTTCGTTCAGTTTATATGATTTTATAACCGGGAGCCATGCCCTGTCCATGACATCAAGCACAGCGTCAAGGGTATGAATAGCGCGTTTAAGATAAGATGTATAGCAAATATCGAAATCATATCCGCCGTCGAGCAGAGCCTTTCCCGCGGACAGCGCCTCTTTTCTGCCGTTATCGGACAGCTCCACGTCGGTCCAGCCGGTAAAGCGGTTTTCAAGATTCCATTCGCTTTCTCCGTGGCGAAGCAGCACAAGCTTCATTTTCACACAGCTCCTTTGTTTCAAGATAGCCGGAGTCTCCGACTCCCGCCTGCGGATATATTATACACCTTTTTGGTATGCAATGCTCCGCTTATTCATATTATTTAAAAATAATTTACAAATTCGCATGATTGCGCACAGCCGGCACGCCAATATTTTTCTTGAACATCCTAATTCAAATGAGGTTTAACACGTATTTATCATAAGCAAACAGTCAAAAAAGTATAAAAAGAGCCCGGAATTACCGAGGCTCGTCGTCGAAAGGCTAAACTTATGAAACAGTTTAGAAAATTATTAAAAAAAATCATAGTAATAGAAAAAAATTTTTAATTAAAAAATATTGACAAGCGCCTGTCTGATGCATTAGACTAAAAGCGTGGTCTAATACATTAGTCTATGGTGGCTCAGCATACAAGCAATTACAATGAGTGGGCAAGTAGCAGTAAAAACGGTTGGGATAATATCGGCGGTGACGGAGGTAAATACGCTCGAGTCAGAAAATAACAAATGAGGGATTAAAATGAAGAGTATATTAAAGAGAGTATTATTAGCTGCTTTATTATTAGTAAATTTATCAACGCTGCTGTTGGATTGGCAGACAATTGAGGGAATAACTTCACGCGATGGCGTACTTGTTCTTTCCGGTAATATTGTTTTATCAGGTGTTATTTTATGTATTTTCTTTTTGAGTTTATTGCTTTACAAAAAGTTAAAGACAATATGTTTTATAAGCGGCTTGTGCTCTCTTAGTATGTTGTTTGCACTTGAATTTTCCAAATTTGAATCATATGGAAGATTTAATAACTCAGCGATAGGTGTCTATTTGGGATTATTGACTATGATAATTACTATTGCAGCATTTATCTTGTTGTTAAGAAAAGAAACATTTCTTGCTGATAAATAAAATAGGGAGGGTGTCAATATTAACACCCTCTTCCTATACTCTGTTTTTAAGCCCGCTCTCTGTGTCAGCGCAATATATGCGGCGGCGATGGGTTATACAAGGCTTGCCGCCGGAGCGCATTATCTCACGGACGTGGCAACCGCCGCGATAACCGGATACACGGCGTTTTTGACGGCCGGAGCGATTTACATAAAGCTCTCGGCGAATATATAAAAGAACACGGTGCGAGTTCCGCGCCGTGTTTTTACGTCTGTGTTATCTTTGAACAGGAGAAATTATCGGCTTTCCGTCTCTGTCAAGCAGAGGCGTCATGCCGCCTGCATAGCCGTCGGCACGGAACAGATAATTCACTCTGGTCTCTTTATCGGCCCAGATTTCCATGGTTGACAACGAACCTTGCGAATAGACATTTTCGAATCTTTCGTTTTTGGCTTTAGGCATTATATTACCTTCGAAATTATTATTTTATCAGCACTGAGTATGCTGAGATTATCGAGCACATTTTTATTTGAGAGTGCGGCGGCGAGATCATCTGCGTCACTCACACTCTCTTATTCTGCATTCCATGTATTAGGCTCCTGTTCTTCGGGTTTAGGCTCTGCGGGCTTGGGCGCGGCGGGCTGAGATGCCGCAGGAGCGCTTATACTTCTGACATACTGCTCAAGATCCGCGCCGTGACGCAGGACAAACGACAGGACTATCAGCACAATGCCGATAATTATACCCGTGTTTTCCGTCTCATACGAAGACGATTCAAATCCGTAATATGTATAAACCGCGGCGGAAAGTATGGACGCAACTACGGGCATAACAATGCAGATTATGCCGAGACTTCTCATTTTATCGGCACCCTTGGCGGTAAACGGAGTTTTCTCGCGGAGTTCAAAGACCAGATAACTGCGGGCTATGACGAGAAGAATCGCATCTGCCAAAGCTTCAAAGAACATCGAGAGAATGCCCGCAAGCGTCTCTTCTCTTGACACATCCGGCAGCTCTTCGGCTACCATTTGGAATATAACATTGCTGTTGAATGCGTACATTGAAACGAAGGCTGAGATTGTTGCGGCAGCCGCGATAAAGCAAACTACCATAGCGATCGTGACAAGCACTTTGAACACGTGACAGGCTTTCTGAACTTTCATCAAATTTTACATTTTGTTTTCCTCTTTTCCTTTTATTTATATATTCCGGCAAAGCCAGTTTTCAACTATCAGGGCATCGGACTGAGCCATAAACGGATGCTCGCTGTTTTCGGAAACTGTCAGCGAACAGCCGAACTTTTCAGCAAATGCGCGGACGGATTCTTCGGGCTGAAGATTGTCCTTTCCGCCGTAGAGTATGGCGGTCGGGATGTTCCACTGCGTTATCGGATGGGAGATTATATATTGATAGTAGTCCCAGCGCAGAGTATCAACGGGCGAGGGAATCTCCTTTTTGCTTTCGAGTTCGGCTTCCGTAACGCCCGACCAGAGCATCATATTTTTAACGAGCCGCTTCATATCTACTATCGGCGACTGAAACAGCGCCTTTTCAAACGGCATTGCGTTATAAGCGTTGAGCGAAAAATATGCGCCGATACTGCACGCATATAGGCTGACCCGCTCCCAATTTGCGAATGCGTAGTCGGATATAGTCCTGAGATCGGATACGCCGTCCCATACATCGCATCTCTTCGGGTCAGTACGCTCACCGTGCTCGGGCAGGTCAAAGCTCAGCGTCTGATAACCCTTTGTTTCGGCTATTGCGGCGAAGCTTTCGGCATATTCCTTGCGGCTCATCTTGCCGTGGACATGGACATAGACTCTATTTGAATCCTCGCCCCAAAGTATAGCCGGGATATCGTCGAGCATAAATTTTTGCGTTTTCATTTTATCTCCTTATATTTGCCCGTCTTGCATGAGAAGCTGCGCAGGCTTGTTCTTTTTATGCCGAGCAGGCTGTCCATCTCATCGGCGGCGTTTTCGTATCTTCCGTTGGTGTGGTGAACCAATATGTAATCTACTTCTTTTATCTTTCCGCTTGCCGCATGGCAGAACGCCCGGACGGTAGCGGCGAGATTAAACACCCATATCGGCGAGCAGACGGTCACATGGTCAAACGCCGATAGGTCAACATCAACGGGCTTTATCGGCATCTCCCAGCGGTGCATTCCGAATCTGCCGCACCACCAGAAGCCGAGAGTACCCTCGGTCAGCTCGGTCGATTTTATTTCATAGACTGCGGCTCCCGTGCGGTCGGCTTCTTCAAGCGCTTTTTTTCTGACATAGCCCATGCGGGAAAAGAACACGACAAGGCGCGACGGGGCGGAACCGATATTTTTATAGCTTTCTTCGTTTATTTCAAAATGCTCCTGCTTATAGAATATTACCGCGGCGTATCCAGTTGTCGCCTGCAGGAAACCGAAGATAAAATACGAGGTTGACATAAAATTGAGCGGAAACATATAAAACTGAATGCATATCCAAAGCATCAGAGTTATTCCGAATATCATTGAACAAACTGCACCGGATTTTTTCTTCGCGAACAGCAGAGTCGCGGCTATAAGATTGGTGATGCCGTTGACTATGAGCAAAGCTATTCCCGAGAATACAAAATCGGTGAAAAGCACATCCGCAAACGGCAGCTTCTTGAAATAGGGCAGCATTGCGTCCATTCCCATAAGCCCGCCGCTCGGGTCAACGAGCATAGTGACAGCTCCGCCGACGGCGCCGATACCGATAAAGAGCGTCCAGAATATTGATATCTTCCGCTCCGTGTTGAATCTCGAATGAGGCGCGGCCTTCTTCTTTTTCATTATAAAAGATCTTCTTCCCGGCTGTCAGCGCACAAATTCTCTGATAAGACCTATTACCAAAAGGTGAAGAGGATAATATGCATAGAACAGCCATTTCATGAATCTGTTGATTTTGGGGTTTCGTCCGCGCTTTCCGTTATATAAAAAGAGCAGCGGTACGGCGAGCACCGCGCAGAGCTGTATAAGCCCGTATATCTTATCTATCGCAAAGAAATAGACAACGGCATAGACCGCGACCCAGAGCACGCACCACGCTATCTGCTTTTTCGGCTCTCCCCTGTTCATGCCTATCGACATTATACTTAGCGACGCTATGCAGCTCCAATCGGCGGGAAGTGCCGCGGCGCAAATGAGCAAGGTCAGGATTACCTTTACGGGCATACCGAGGCGCTCATCCTTTGCTACTCGCAGCATAACAAGTCCCCACGCGAGCGACCATATTACGCCCGTCTGATTGAGCACGCTCCCGTAATAAAACGGGATAAACGAATGCCAATCCACGAAGTCGTTTGAAGCGAGCACATAGGCAAAATGCGAGATAACGGCGAGCACGAACAGGCGCGCCGTATACTTTTTCACATCGTGCGTATAGTGATAGCCCTCGGCGATAAAAAAGCACATGACGGGGCAGGTCAGCCTGCCTATTATATGTAAAATAATCGGCAGAGGCTCCGCGGGATAGCCGGGAAACAGAAGCCACGCAATATGATCCGCCGTCATGGCGACTATCGCAATAAGCTTCAACATATTCGAATCGAGCCTGCGGCAGTTCACTGTTTTCTGCATAAAATCACCTTGTTTCGAGTATACATAACATCTGATTTTAGCATAATACTTTTATAGTGCCGTGTCAAGCGAATATGCGGCGGGGAAAGCGGAGGACACGATAATTTTGATTAAAAAATGCACAAAAGCACGCATGGTTATACACCTATTTTTCTACTTGACAATTCACAAATTCGGGACTAAAATACAAAACATAAACGCGATGATGCGGACAAGTAGGCGTTGATATCCTTTCAGAGAAGTGCCGGGAGCTGCGAGACACAAAGGAATTTCAGCGGCGAACTCACCGTTGAGCGGCCGCGCTGAAAGGCTTTTTGAGACAATAGGCGCGGACGGAACGCTGCCGTTAAAGAGCAGGGATATGTCAGTATCCCCTAAGTGCACTCCCCTGACGGGAATGAATAAGAGTGGTACCGCGGAAGGCTTGTCCTTTCGTCTCTTGTGTTGACAGGCATAGGAGACGAAAGGACTTTTTGCTTGTCCGAAAAAGCCGCAGAAAATGCGGCACAGTATGCATCATGGGCAGAGCTGCCCGAAGTGCAGACATAAGAACTTCACTTTTCAGAAAGGATGACACATATGAAAAGGACACTTTTTCCCGGATATTCGGTAGGCACGGACGCATATGAGGATATAAAAGAAATCTGTCCGTCATACGGCAAAAAAGCAGCGATAATCGGCGGCAGGCACGCCCTCGCCGCGGCGCAGGACAAGATAATCGCGGCCGCAAAGGAGGCCGGAATCGAAACTGTCGGACCGTTTTGGTACGGCGGCGAAGCTTCGGTCGAAAATATAGAGATGTTAAAGCCCAAGGTCGCGGACGCGGATATGATTTTTGCGGTCGGAGGAGGCAAGGCCATAGACACCTGCAAGGTGCTCGCCCACTCGACCGGCAGACCGTTCTTTACCTTCCCGACCATCGCCTCGACCTGCGCATCCTGCACAAGCCTCGGCATTCTCTATCATCCGGACGGAAGCTTGCGCGAGTATTCTTTTTCAAAGATACCGCCGAAGCACATCTTCATTGACACGGGGATAATCGCCGATGCGCCGGATAAATATCTCTGGGCGGGTATCGGAGATACTATGGCAAAGCACTACGAGTGCACGGTATCTTCGCGCGGAGACATTCCCTCGCACTCGGACGCCATGGGCATTGCCCTGAGCTCAATGTGCGCGGTGCCGATGCTCCGCTGGGGCGAAAAGGCTCTTGCCGACTGCCGCGCCCATAAAGTAACGGACGAGCTGACCGAAGTTATACTCGGAATAATCGTCTCGACAGGACTTGTCTCGAACTTCGTTCAGGTCGATTATACGACCGGTCTTGCTCACGCGGTCTACAACGGCTTCACCGTTTTGAAGAGCACGGAGGAAAATCACCATCTGCACGGAGAGGTAGTCTCCTACGGCATACTTGTTCTGCTGACGGTCGACAAACAGTACGACGAACGCAAAAAGGTGTTCGACTTCAACCGCTCCATGGGTCTGCCCACGAAGCTCGGCGACATTCATGCGACATCCGCCGACGTTAAAACCGTTGCCGAAAAGGCGCTAAAGGGCATCGATGTTCGAAAATATCCGTACGAGGTTACCGAGGATATGATAGTCGACGCCATAACCGAGCTCGAAAAATACAACACGGAACACTAAAAAGGATAGTGATAAAAATGTCTGAATACAACACAAACTATAATCTGTATCTGCCGAGCTATTCGATAGGTCCCGACTGCTACAAAGAAATACCGCATGTCACGCGGTTCTTCGGCAAGACCGCCGCAGTCATCGGCGGAAAGACCGCAATGGCTAAGGCTAAAAAAGCCATGATCGACGGCGTTGCCGGGAGCGATGTAAAGCTGCTCGATTTTATCGAATACGGCGGTGATTCGACATACGAAAACGGCGACGCGCTGATAGCGAATCCGACTGTCAGAGACGCCGACATGATATTCGCAGTCGGCGGCGGGCGCGCATGCGACACGGGAAAATATGTTGCAGACAAGCTTGACAAGCCGCTGTTCACATTCCCGACCGTCGCTTCAAACTGCGCATCAGTGACTGCCATCTCGGTCATATACAACCCCGACGGCTCGTTCAGGGAATATTATTATCCGAAGCTTACAAACCACTGCTTTATAAACTCCGCAGTTATCGCGGATTCGCCGGAGCAGCTGCTGTGGGCGGGCATCGGCGACGCGCTGAGCAAGGAATACGAAGCTGTGTTCTCCTCAAAGGACGACTCGCTCTCGCACACGCCGCTCATGGGCAAGCAGATAAGCAGGATATGCACCGACCCGCTGATAGAATACGGCGCAGAGGCTCTGGAATCCATAAGAGAAAAGAAAGCGTCGTTCGCGCTCGACCAGGTGACGCTCGACATTATTATATCTACGGGCATTGTCTCGAACATGATGAGCACGGTTGACAGCTACTATTACAACTCCACCCTCGCCCACTGCGTCTACTACGGCTCAACCGTAACCGAGCACGGGCACCGTCATCTGCACGGCGAGGTTGTTTCGCTCGGCGTGCTCTGCTTGCTCGAGTTTGAACAAAATGCCGACGAGGTCGGGCGCATAATGAAATTCAACAATTCGATCGGTCTCCCCGTCTGCTTCGACGATATCGAGATTGACGAGAGCGAATTCGAAAAGATGGCGGATAAATTCGTTCAAACCACCGAATGGGCGCACAGACCCGCAGGCGTGACACGCGAGGGCTTTATCGCCGCTATGAAATCGCTCAACGCCAAAGGGCGCCGCTTCAAGGCAGAAAGCAAATAAATTCAATAAATTGCACGGTCTGATTTTCAGGCCGTGTCAGTCTGTAGAAAAGCCCTAAAACTCAAGAGAGTTTTAGGGTTTTAAAGTTGAAATAGAACAAAAAATTGGAAAACAAGGAAAAATCGGCAGATGGCTGAGGTGCATTCAGCCTTTTCCACCTGTGAACTGCATATTTTTTCAGGTTCATGGCAGCGAATTTAAGCCTAACCCAGTTGGTTACTTGGGATAAGCCTCTGTAAGGGGTGTATCGCATTGCGTGTTTTTCTTTTGCGTCTGCAAATACTCGTTCAATTGTTTCTTTTCTCCGTTCATACATTTCCTTGTATTTCGGAGTGTGTCTGATATCTTCCACCTTTTCAAGATAATCAGACCAAATGTGCTTTGTTACCGTTTTCTCATACTTGCTGTTTTCTGTGCACTTGTATCTTGACGGGCAGTTTTCGCATATATATGTTTTGCTCTTGAATTCTCGGTATCCTTCTCTGTTTGTTGTAGCATAATTCAGCACATGATTTTCGGGACATATTACACAATCATAGTATTTATCATATACATATTCGTACGGTTTAAAAAAGTCTTGTTTGCCCATCGGTCTTTTATACGGCAGTACAGGTATTCGCTTGTCATCCAATACTCTCTTGCTTATCCACGGTGTCTTGTATCCTGCATCCATTACTACTGCTTCTATTTCAGGATTCTTTTCTATGAGTCTTTCGTACAATCCGTCAAATGCCACACTGTCATGAACATTGCCCGAATTGACTGTTACATCCATTACATATCCGTTTTTGTCGCAGCCTGTCTGCGCTGTATATGCAAAGCATTTCTTGTGTTCTCCTTTGTGAAACACTCCGCTTTCCGGGTCTGTTGTTGATTCGTTTATTGTTTTTTCTTCCGTTACTTTTGTTCCGTCAAACGGCTTTTTGCCGTGGCCTGCTCTGTCCTCGTTGATTTCCTCCATCAATTGTTCTTCGTATTTCCTAGCTGCCTGCGGTACTGCCTTCTTGACGGCTTTTTTCATGTTCGCATTTGCCTTGATATGTGTTCCGTCTATGAATACCGCTTCAGGAGATAAATACCCTGCTTTGGATATTTCTTTCAGTATCCATTAGAATATTTCTTCTATTGTTTTCTCCGTGTATCTGTGCTTGAAGTTGTAGCTGATTGTTGAAAAGTGCGGTATCGGCTCATTCATTAAATACCCCAGAAACCACCTGTACGCTACATTCATTTTGATCTCTTCTACTGTTCTTCTGAGTGACGGCAATCCGTACAGATGCTGTATCAACACCATTTTAAATATCACAACCGGGTCTATGCTCGGTCTGCCATTATCTGCACAATACAAATCTTCTACTATTTCATATATGTAAGTGAAATCTATCGCACTGTCTATTTTTCTTAACAAATGGTCTGCCGGTACGAACTCTTCTATGCTGAATATTTCTACCTGTTCGCGCTTTTCTCTCTGCTTTACTATCATTTTACCACATTTTTCAAAAAAAGCCCAGCTCTTGCTGGACCTTTTTCGACAGACTGGCACGGTCTGATTTTCAGGCCGTGTTTTTATTTATATTTGCACAAAACGATGAAAATTTTTATAAACTTTTCGGCAAATCTGCATAGAGTTTTATTGACTTTTTTGCGGCACAAGTTTAATATAAAAAACGATAGGAAATTTTCCGAGGCGGTGAAAAATAATGAAAAGCAAAAACGGACTTTCAAACGCAAAATTCTGGATCCTCGTATGGGGGCTCGGAATCGCCGGACAAATCTGCTGGAACATGGAAAACCAGTGGTTCAACACCTTTGTCTACGCAAAAATCGCAAAAGATCCGACAATAATCTCCTGGATGGTTGGCGTTTCCGCAACGGCAACGACCATATCCACCTTCCTCTTCGGCTGTATCTCCGACAGAATAGGCAAGCGCAAGATAATGGCCTCTGTCGGCTATATCCTCTGGGGCATATTCACCATTGTTTTCGGGCTGACGCAGTATCTTGTGCGCGGCAGCAGTGATACACCGTCCGTGCTCATGGCAATCGGCGTTGCGGTCGTCGCGGCGGATGCGATAATGAGCTTCTTCGGCTCGATGGGAAATGATATCGGCTTCAACGCATGGGTCAACGACCACATGAAAGACAGCAACAAGGGGCAGATAGGCGCGGCTCTTGCCACTCAGCCGGTCATAGGCACGATAGTCGGAACCGTAGCCGGCGGAATGTTAGTCGGCAGCAATGACAACTATATGCGCCTGTTTCTCGTCATGGGCGTCGCCGTTATTCTTTTCGGCATATACTGTCTGTTTGCGATGAAGGACAGCCCGGAGCTAAAGCCCGGCAAGCGAGGCACATTTGCTCAGCAGTTTTTCAGCATACTCAACTTCAAGAACTACATAAAGCACAAGGAGCTCGCGTGGGTCAACCTCTCGCTCTCCGTCTATTTTATAGCCTTCAATATGTACTTCGCCCATATCGGCAACTACATGATATATTATCTCGGCTTCTCCGCCGACATGATGGGATACATCGAGGGCGTCGCCCTTGTGCTTGCGATGCTGTTCACTATCCCCTGCACAAAGCTTCTCAACAACAATAAAGCCCCTCTGCTCTGCTTCATTTCAACCGTTCTCAACAGCCTGGGAGTCGGACTGTTGGGGTTGTTCGTAAGGCCGGAAAACGTCAACACAAATTCAATTTGGAATCCGATGCTTCTGCTCGGCGTGCTGTTGCTCGGCATGGGATATGTGCTGTTTTTGCAGAGCAGCACGGTCTGGGGCAAGCAGCTCTATCCCGAGGACGCAAGAGGTCAGTTTGAGGGAATACGTATTCTCTTCTTCGTACTCATCCCGATGGTAGTGGCGCCGCTTATCGCAAACCCGATAATCAAAAAGAGCGGAGAATTTGTTGACGAAAACGGTCTGACGGCATATCTGCCGACCTACACCCTTCTGCTCGTCGGCGCGGCTCTCGTTCTGTTGACGGTAATCCCGCTCATCCCGGCAAAGAAATACCACGACAGGCGCATAAGCGAAAAGAAAGCGGAGGACGGAAAATGAGAAGCGATCTTCCCGTAACCGAGCTCGCCGAAAATGTATATCTGCTAAACGAATTTGACGGCACGAACTGTTATCTTGTCGTCGGCAGCGAAAAGGCTTTGCTGATAGACTGCGGCACGGGCTTTTGCGACATAAGGGGCGCAGCCGAAAAGCTCACCGACCTGCCGATAACCCTCGCCGCGACGCACGGACACGGCGACCACATCGGCGGCGCGGGTCAGTTTGAAGAGATATACATTCACCGCGCGGACTGCGAACGGCTCAACAAAGCGCAGATGTCGCTGCTGTTTCGCAAGGCATTTCTCGCGTCAAACGCGTCCGTAAAATCGCACGGATTCAAGACGAGCGACGTAAAGCCCGGCAAGTATAAAACAAAAATCATTCCCATGGACGACGGACATATTTTTGACCTCGGAGGGAAATCCGTGCGAGTAAAGCACACCCCCGGGCACTCGCGCGGCAGCGTCGCATTCATCGACGAGCAGGACAAAATAATATTCAGCGGAGACAATGTCTGCGATGCGCTTTGGATGCAGCTGCCCGGAGTTACGAGCATTGAGGAATGGCTTCCGAGCGCCCGGTGGCTGTACGGTATGAGCGAAGATTACAGAATCTTCTGGGGTCACAGAGTCCCGCAGCTCGAGCGCGGCTACATCGCTCAGGTCATAGCCTGGGGCGAGGAAATAATGGCAAAAAGTCGGGGAAACACCAAGCTGCCGAGGATAACACAGTATCCGAACAGACCCGACGGAATAATCTACCGCACCGACAAAGTATTCAGGAAATGAGGGTAAAAATATGAAAAAGAACATCGCAGGCACCGAGGAAAGAGTGTCCGCATCAAGTAAGTTTTGGCTTTGCTCGGCAGACTGCCTTTGCACAACGATAAACAGCCTGCTGACCGGCGGAGGAATGACATATTTCTTCACGAAATTTCTCGGCCTTTCCGAGGGACGTGCGAGCACGGTATGGATGATTTTCGCCATATGGAACGCACTGAACGACCCGCTGTTCGGCTATATCTCCGACCACACAAAGTCAAAGTTAGGGCGCAGAATACCGTATATCAGATACGGCGCGTTCTTCTATTCGCTGACATTCGTGCTGACCTGGATAAGATGGCCGCTCGGGACTTCGCAGACGGCACTGTTCATTCAGATGCTTTCTACACTGTTCCTGTTTGACACGCTTTATACGGCGATTGCAACCTCGCTCTATGTCATGCCTTACACCATGGCGGTATCGAATAAGGCGCGCAGCGGCATCTTCCTTTGGAAGATATTCTTCACGCTTATCGCCATGGCCGTTCCGCTCGTAGTTTTCCCGCTGATAAAGCCGGAGGTCGGCAGCGACCCGACAAAATTCCAGCTGATAATGACGGGAATAGGCGTACTCGCGTTCGTTATAATATTTGCGTCGACCTTCTTCTACAAAGAAAAGGTCACAACAGAGAGCGACAGAAACGAAAACATTTTCAAGGCAGTTATAGACTGCTTCAGGAACCGCTCGTTTGTCGTTTTTGAGGTGCTCTCTTTCACGGTTGTGTTCATTCAGACGATACTTATGCAGGGCGTTATATACTATTTTGACGAATTTGACCTGCCTATGCCGATAGCCTACGGCGCACTGGGGCTCGGCGCGGTGCTCGGAGTTATTCTGTGGGCGACTAAGGTCAGGACTTGGGGCATCAAAAAATGCGTATTCATCATGTGCTTGATATTCGCCTGCGGCTCTGCGGCAATGGCGGTATTCGGCAAGATAAGCGTTATTGCCGTTCTCGGGTTCTTCACTGCCGGAATGGGCTTTGCGGGCGGAATGTACCTCGTTCCGCTGATGAACGGCGATGTTATCGACTACGACGAGAGCGTCGGCGGACTGCGCCGCGAGGGTATGTACGCGGGAGTCAACAGCCTGATAACAAAGCCCGCAATCAGCTTTGCAAACTCCGCATTCCTGCTCATAGCAAAGGCGTTCGGCTACGACACGTCTCTCGCCTCCGGAATGCAGAGCGAGTGGGCAAAGCAGGGCGTGCTCGTCGCATGGATGGCGGCGCCCGCCGCGCTGCTCATAATATGCGCAATAAGCCTGCGATTCTATCCCCTCGCAGGAAAGAAATGGGACGAGACCAAAAAAGCCCTCGAGGAAAAACACAGAGGCTGATACTTCTAAGGGGAGCCGACAGATTCGGCTCCCCTGCTCCGCGCACGGAATAATTTTGCGCAATGGGCGACTTTATTGAAAAAAGCTCTTGCAATTTCCGCGACAATAGTATATAATTCTTAAAGCGCTTCGGGGTGTGGCGAAGTTTGGTATCGCGCTTGGTTCGGGACCAAGAGGCCATGGGTTCGAATCCCGTCACTCCGACCATATCGAGTATTCATAAGGGATTTGACTTTATGAATACTCGATTTTTTTGTATCCATTGCTTAGAGACTTTATACGATGCCATATTTGTCTTTCTAAAGTCTGCAAAACAGTTTTGCGGTTTCCGTTATAAAAATGCCAAATTTTTAGAGCTTAATTATACTATAACAATTTTTGACAAAACAAAAATGTATGTTTTTTGGCAAAATATGTTGATTAAAGCCGCTTATCAATATATAATGATATATAACAGCAAATCAATGTTGTTCTACTAAAGCGTTTTATGGGGGAATTATATGGAAACGATTGTACACAACAAAAAAATATTGAATACTTTTATTGTCATATTGGCTGTTGGACTGTTGATCAGTATTATACCGATAGTGGTATCGTCTGTCTATTCACATCCTGTAGCTGATGATTTTGGCTTTTCCGAAAAAGTATACCGTGCTGTAAAAGATGGCGGCGGATTTTATGATATTTTGTCTGCGAGCTTTAAGCAAGTCAAAAAGACCTATTTCGAATGGCAGGGAACATATGCGGCTGTTTTTATTTTTAGTTTGCAGCCTGCTGCATTTTCGGAAAAGCTGTATTTTTTAACTTCTGTTGTTATGCTCACATCACTGATGGTGTCCACAGTATTCTTTGTTGATACAATATTTGGTACACTCGGCTTTAATAAAAAATATGGACTGATTGTATCTCTGATTATATTATTACTTTCAATTCATTTTGTTGTAGACAAAAATCAAGCATTCTTTTGGTGGAATGGGTGTGCTTACTATACGCTTTTCTATTCTTTCTCATTGATTTTTTTCTCGTTTTTGATAAAGCTGGCATTTACTGACAATTCATCATTAAGGGTAATTTATTTTATTATATCTCTGCTGTTTTCGGCAATTATCGGAGGAGGAAATTATTCCACGGCGCTGTTAACGGCAGTGATATTATCGATAGCAACAGTTGCTGTGTTTAAAACAAAAAAGAAAATAGTGCCATATTTTTTGAGCGTTTCTGCGGTTCTTATGGCGGGGTTCATTATAAGTATGATAGCTCCTGGAAACAGTGTCAGAGCCGCTCTTTTAACTGGCAATTCTGCAGTTAAGGCTATATTGCGTTCGGTTCTTCATGCTTTTAAATTTATTGCGCAGTGGACCGGGTTAGCGCAAATAGCAGGATTTATTATAATTGCAATTATAGCCGCAATTTCAACAAAGAGCACAAAGTGTCGGTTTAAGTATCCTGTGTTGGTATTGATTTTCTCTTTCTTAGTATTTGCAACTCAATTGACACCTCCTCTTTATGCAATGGGAAATGTAGGTGCCGGCAGACAAGTGAATATTTATTATTATGCGTACTATTTGCTTATTTCTTTTAATATTTTTTATTTTTGCGGCTGGTTGAATCAAAAGGAAATAGTGAAGATCGAGATACAAAGTATGAAGAAAAGTTATGCTTTATGTAGCTGTCTGATGATTGTTGCATTACTTTTTGGCGGATGTTTTAGCCATGGAATACATGACCTGACCTTTGTGGATACGCTGTTAGCATTGAAAAACGGAACTCCGCAAGCATACAGCGATGAATATGTTGAAAGGATAACCGAAATAAAAAACGGAAATACCGAAATAAGCGATGTCGAAACAGTTCCGGATTTCTTTCAGTCGCTCAATATTGAAGAAGATTCAACTTTTTGGATTAACAGACAAATTGCGCGGTACTATGATGTGGAAAAAATAACATTGAAAACGCAACAATAATAGACAAAGATGAAGTGAACCACCTTCGTACAAACTTCGTTGTTCAAACCGACAGCCTACTGAAAAAAGAACTTTCAGTGGGCTGTTTTTCATTAGTCGTAAACAAGTTATTGATTGTCCATACGGTCAGTACAATTCAATATATTTCTTATAGGTCTAAGTGGTGGTTTTGCTATCCAAATACACGGCTTGCTGAAATTGTGCAAAAAGCGGGCAAGCTACCGTTTGGATATCCAAATGGTCTGCTTGCTAAGATTATGCATTGCAACTTGGCAAACAAAATTAAGGCACAGCTTTCGGGAAAGTTTCCGTCGGCTGTGCCTTGTTCTCAGTTAAATATTATTTGTGAATTTACAATTTCCGTTGCTCGATTGCGAATATTATTCATCTTTTGCACCCATAACATCATATCGGTTGCTTTGAGTTCTTCGGTAATTTTTTCTTCTTTGGCAAGTGCTTTAACGAGTTCAGAGAACATCTTTTCTGCCTGTTCTTCGATGTCGGTAAGATATGAATCGAGCTTACCGCTTGTCAGCAAATTGTAGTAATGCACTTTATGATTTTGCTTCAAATATCGTTTGTGCCTCATTGCCCATACACCGATATTCGTTTCTTTTTCTTCCGCCGATAACGAAAGATTAGGCAATAAATAATCGCCGACCTGCGTATAAGTACCACCGTTATTTTCAAAAATTGTTTTCATATTAAAACCTCCTTGATTTTTAGTAAATTCATTATACGAAAAACAAAGAAAAATTGCGAATGTGCGGATTATTGTTTGAATATGATGTTCGACTATCGGTAAAACTGTATTTTGCCAAATCCTATATGAACATTCGCACCAAAAGCCCGCCGTAGTCTAATTAGACTACGGCGGGCTTTTCTTGTTTCACAGTCAGCATTATGGTACAATGATTTTAATAAATCGTTGTTTGCAGAGTTTGTAATTCAAATTTAATAAACTGAGAAACAGGAAATGGATATAAATGATATAAATAAATATCAAGAATTCAAATATTCGAGGTCTTACGCAAAACTGCCGAAAATATCTTTTTTGCAGCCCATAGACATGAGGAAAAGCTCGTAATCGTTGAGATTACGGGCTTTTTCTCTATCTACTTCAAATATATTTGAACAAAATCAATTATTACCACCCGAATAAAACTATATTACAGTCTATATACCGGGCGTGTTCACGAAACGTCAGCACTCCAGCAAGCCCAAACATTACATATTCAAGGATTCACCGATCCGTAGTAATATCGGCAGCGAAATGCCGCTCTCCCGCAAACCCGACAATGCGCTCGGGTCGATTCTCACCGCTGTCCCATCCTCCTTGCCGGTAAAGCTTTTCTATTATACCAAAGTATACCAAAGCTAATTCCGTTTTTGTTACCTGCACCCTTAAAATTGCCCTTGACACAGGGGACACTTCATTCCGATAATCTGAAAGCAATTTTCATGTTAAAATAAGTATGTTTTTTTATTGCACCTCTTGCAAAGTAAAAAGTAACATGATATAATATGACCGAAAGAACCGAAACGGTCATATTTAAGGAGGTTCAACCTTGGCTTTTACCGAATACGAAACAGAACAGCTTCGCAAGGCACTACTGAAGGAAACGCGGCGCTGTGCTGTCACGCTGGGGATGAAGAAAACCTCAGTGGATCAACTGACAAAGGCTGTCGGTATCGCAAAAGGCTCGTTTTATAAATTCTACGAATCCAAGGAGATGGCCTTCTTCGCGGTTCTGGAAAGTATCCACTCTGAGCTTTACGGGGTAGCCGACCATGCACTGAGCGAAACTGACGGCTTGCCGCCGTCGGAGCGCGCGGCGCAGGCGGTTCTTGCAGTATGCAAGCGGCTTTCCGATACCGGCGACATGGTTTTCATTGAAAACGACGCGAAGCTGCTTTTGCAGAGACTGCCGGATGAGGTCAAGAATGTGCATTACCACGACGATGAGACGCACATTCGTCAGCTTTTGGAGAAATATGACCTTGTTCCGAAACGGGGTGCTTCCCTTGCTGCCGCGACTGTCCGCGGACTGATTCTGACCGTCTCGCACAAGGAGCAAACAGGAGAACTATACCCGCAGGTGTTGGAAACGCTGGTGCACGGCGCTTGCAGGGAGTTATTTGAATAAGCTGAAACGCCGCAGAGATGCGGCTTTTCAACGGCGCGTAAGTTAGCCGCGACTAACCGCATGATGTGTATGTATCGGTTAGAAAAATCTGACGGAAAAAGGAATGACAGCGATGCGAGAACACAAGAATTTCTGGGACAGAAACGCCCGTATTTACAACCGCTTCATGCGAAAGGATCGGGCGGCATATGAAAAGATGTACGAACTTATTCGACCGATTGTGAAAAACAAGACGGTGCTTGAACTCGCAACGGGCACCGGACTGATTGCAAAAAATATCGTGAACGCCGCGGCACATATCGAGGCGACGGACGCCTCCACAGAGATGATTGCCGAGGCAAAGCGAGATAACCGCTCTGCAAAGTTGCATTTTTCGGTGCAGGATATGTTCTGCCTGCCCTACGCGAACCAGTCCTTTAATGTGGTGATCGTGTCCAACGCGCTGCACATCGTGCCGCAGCCGGAGAAAGCCCTGCAAGAAATCAAGCGGGTTCTGAAGGATGACGGCGTGTTGATTGCGCCGACCTTTACTCACGCGGAAAATTCGTTTTCCGGCAAGGTCAGGGCATTTTTTATGAAGCTCGCAGGCTTTCCCCTTCACAGCAGGTGGACGAGCGAGGAATACTTGAGTTTTCTGAGGCAGAACGGATGGGCGGTGCGGAAAAGCGTTATTCTGAAAGCGTCATTTCCGTTAACTTATACCGAATGTGTGAAATCGGAGGTGCGATAAGATGTCATTTTTTGAGAACACCCGCAAGCCTATAGGGCTTGGCGGAAAAATCATGGTCACCATGATGAATCTGGGTCACAGTCCCGTGGCGCGGTGGGGGCTTCGCTTTTTGGAGCTTACTCCGGACGCAAAGGTGCTTGACTGCGGCTGCGGCGGCGGAGCGAACATTAAAAGACTTCTGAAAAAATGCCCACAGGGTGTTGTTAAAGGGATTGACTATTCCCCTGTCAGCGTTGAAAAATCAAAAAGGGTCAACGAAGCCGCAGTTACAAAAGGACGCTGCACCGTGTTGCGTGCGAGCGTGGCGGAACTGCCGTTTGAATCGGAACAGTTCGATGCGGTCACAGCCTTTGAAACAGTCTACTTCTGGCCTGACTTGCCGCAATGCTTCCGAGAGGTTTGGCGGATGCTGAAGAGCGGCGGAACCTTTCTCATCTGCAATGAAAGCAACGGCGATACGGACAAGGACGAGAAGTGGACGGAGATCATCGGCGGCATGACCATCTATAAGGACATTGAATTAAAGTCGTGTCTGGAGCAGGCGGGCTTTTTCGATGTTCAGATACACAAAAAGAAAACCTGGTTATGCGTCACGGCTCGGAAACGATGAAATTACTGCTGTATGCCACGATTTTCAAGGAGGGAGGCAATCAGATGAAGGACAACGAGCTTCTATTTGACCGCAAAAGCCATGTGCTGTATTCAAAGCCCTGCAGGAAAGAGATACAGACAAAAATCGCCCTGCACTATCCGGAAGCAGAGCGAGAGACAGTTTGGGAAAAAGTACAGCGGCAGTATGTGGACTTTCTCTCCGACTGGCGCACCGATTTGGGCGGCAAAAAGAACTTCCACAACGGCGTAGGCGGCACTTACGACTGCATCGCCATTATGAGTTATTATGCCGTGTGCAAAGCGGTTACATCGTTCCGCGAGATTGAAGAGATGGAGGAAAATCTGATCCTGCCGACCTTCCGCAAACTGCGGTTTGTTGACTGTAACAAGCCGTTCTGGAGGAAGCTGATGTACAAAGCGTTTGTTCGGGCAAAAAGCGGCTGCGACAAATGGCACGATTACGAGATGTCGGTTGCGCCCTATGATAAAGATAAGCCGATTTATTATGAATTTACGGCGTGCCCGGCAGCGGAGTTTGCCGTCAGGCACGGTCTTACGGATATTATGCCCGCCCTGTGTAATGTGGACTTTGCGTCTATGGAGCTGCTGCATGCAAGGCTTGTACGGACGAACACCTGCGTGGACGGCTGCCGGTGCGACTATACCATCTGCGGCGACAAAGACCCGTATCTGAAGGAGCACCCCGAATATCGGGACGAGGCTGGATTCAGAAGAAATAAATAAAAACACAACGCAAAGGCGGTGAAGCAAATGGAAGTATTATTCGGAATATTAATCCCCTTTCTCGGCACAACATTAGGCTCGGCGTGTGTTTTCTTTATGAAAAAGTCACTCGGTGTTTCGGTGCAGCGTGCGCTCGCGGGCTTTGCCGCGGGGGTTATGGTGGCGGCATCTATTTGGAGCCTGCTGATTCCGGCGATAGAGCAATCGGAAAACATGGGCAAGCTGTCCTTCCTCCCCGCCTTTATCGGATTTTGGGTCGGAGTGCTGTTTTTGCTTATGCTTGACAGGCTGATTCCTCACCTTCATGTGGGCAGCGACCAGGCGGAGGGACCGAAAAGCAAGCTCGGCCGCACCACGATGATGGTGCTGGCGGTGACCTTACATAACATTCCCGAAGGCATGGCGGTGGGTGTGATGTATGCGGGCTTTCTTTCCGGAAACACGCAGATTACGGCGGCGAGTGCGCTTGTCCTGTCACTCGGCATTGCCATTCAGAATTTCCCCGAGGGTGCTATAATCTCCATGCCTCTCCGAGCTGAGGGCGAGAGTAAAGGCAAGGCGTTTCTCGGCGGCGTCCTTTCCGGCGTGGTAGAACCAATCGGAGCAGTGCTGACGCTTCTCGCGGCGCAGCTGGTGATCCCGGCGCTGCCGTATCTGCTGAGCTTTGCAGCGGGCGCCATGCTCTATGTGGTAGTAGAGGAACTGATACCGGAAATGTCGCAGGGAAAGCACTCAAACGTAGGGACGCTTTTCTTTGCGGTGGGCTTCAGCGTCATGATGACGCTTGATGTGGCGCTGGGATAGGATTTAATTTTGAAAGAAGGTACCAAAATGATTCAAACAACGATAAAGGTTTCCGGCATGGCATGCTCCATGTGTGAGGCGCACATCAACGACACGATTCGCGGAGTATTTTCTGTGGAGAAGGTTTCGTCCTCACACTCCAAGGGAGAGACGGTAATCGTCTCTAAAGAGCCATTGGACGAAAACGCCCTGCGTGCCGCCATTGACGCAACAGGTTATACGGCGGGCGAAATCCGCCGTAATGATAATTTCGAACGGAGGAAAACATGATGAAAACAGGAAGAAAACTATTCGCAGGCGCTCTTTCGGTGCTTTACATCGTGCTTGCCGCAGGGTGTAAAGCGGCAAAAACCAACGCCGCCCTGCCGGAGGTTCGAATCCCGCCCGACCGTTTGTACAATTTAACATTTTACATAAAAACCGCACCCCGTTTATCAGGCCGTTAAGCTTAATAAACGGGGCGCGATTCACATTTACGGGGAGATTACAGAAAAATCAGGTAAGGCTGATTTTATCTATTCGCTCGAGCTCATCGCTCGTGAACGATATGTTTTCGATAGCCTTTATATTATCGACTATCTGCGACGGCTTCGACGCGCCGACCAGAACGGAGCTGACAATGCCGTCTCTGAGCACCCATGCCAAAGCCATTTCCGCGAGAGTCTGATTTCTCTCCTTTGCAATTTCCGAAAGCGCGCGAACTTTTTCAAGCTTTTCTTCGGTTATTGCGTCGGCGGACAGGAATCTGCCGTCCGTCATGACTCGGCTGTCGCCGGGAATGCCGTTTAAATATCTGTCGGTGAGCATACCCTGCGCGAGTGGACTGAAGGCTATAATGCCCTTGTTCAGCCGCGCGGCGGTGCTCTTGAGACCGTTTTGCTCAACGGTTCTGTCGAATATCGAATACCTGTTCTGATTTATCACGAACGGGCACTTGAGGTCGTCAAGAATTCCGCACGCCTTTTCAAGATTTTCGCCGTCGTAATTGGAGACTCCCGCATAGAGAGCTTTGCCGCTGTGAACGGCCTGCGCGAGTGCGCCCATTGTCTCCTCGAGCGGAGTCTCCGGGTCGAGGCAGTGATGATAAAAAATATCGACATACTCAAGTCCCATGCGTTTAAGGCTCTGATCAAGGCTCGCAAGAAGGTATTTGCGGCTTCCGTTGCGGCAGCCGTACGGTCCGGGCCACATGGCATAGCCCGCCTTGGTGCTGATTATCATTTCATCGCGGTAGGCTCCCATCTCCTGAGCGAGAATCCTGCCGAAATTCTCTTCGGCGCTGCCGGGCGCCGGACCGTAATTATTGGCTAAGTCGAAATGCGTAATACCGTTGTCAAATGCAGTAAAGCACAGCTCTTTCATATTGGAAAACTGCGCGGTATCGCCGAAGTTATGCCAAAGTCCGAGGGAGACGGCGGGCAGCTTCAGTCCGCTTTTTCCCAAGCGGTTATACTGCATTTTCTCATATCTCTTTTCGTTTGCAAAATACATCTCAAATCTCCTATATATACCCTTGTTATTCCGCTTCGACCCAGCCCGAATAGAGTGTTATACTTTCGCTTATCGTGTCTTTACCGATATCGAACTTTCTTGTGCAGTCTTTGTCGATATACCAGCCTGTGAACACATAACCCTCTTTGACGGGGTCATTTTCGACGCTAACCAATTGACCGTGCATAACCTTCTGATTTTCGATCTGCGAGCCGCCGTTCGTATCGAAGGTGACCGTAAACCCTGCATGGCTTATCGCAAAAACAACACAGGCAATAAGAACAACGATGCCTATTACTATGAGCTTATCGACGGTTTTTACGGACATCTTGACGTTCCTGTAAAGTCCGCCCGGCTTTCTCTCTGTCGTAAAACCCATTGTGCTTTTTTCATTGTCCATGATGTTTCACTGCCTTTCGGTTCAGGTTTTGATTATCTGCGCGCGAGATATTTACGCATATCGATAGCGCAGGCAATGAGGATTATCATACCCTTGATGATGTAGAGCATATTTGCGGACACGGAGAGGAAATTAAGTCCCGCGAAAATTATCTGCAGGAGCAGAACGCCGACGACTATTCCGCTTATCTTTCCGGTACCGCCGACGAACGATACGCCGCCGATGACGCACGCCGCTATGGCGTCGCACTCGTAGTTAAGACCGGTGTTTGCCGAGCAGGAGGCGATTCTCGCGCCCTCGATGAAGCCCGTGATGCCGTACATAACGCCCGCAAGAACAAAGACGAGAATGATGGTCATGAACACGTTAACGCCGGAGACTCTCGCAGCCTCTTCGTTCGAGCCGACCGCAAACATATTCTTGCCGAACTTCGTTTTATTCCAAACGACCCACATGATAGCCGTCAGGATTATCGAATAGAGAACGTACTTCGGAATCGCAACACCGTCTACGGAGAACAGCGTGCCCGTGATGAACTTCGTATAGGACTGGTCAAGACCGGAGAGGGTCTGTCCGTTGTTGCCGCCTATCATCAGGTACATGAGAACCGTACCGAAAACGATAAGCTGAGTCGAAAGGGTGACTATAAACGGATGGAGCTTAAACTTTGCGACGAAGAATCCGTTTACAAGGCCGACTACCGCGCCTATTGCCATAACCGCGAGAAGAACAACGATAAGCGGCATGGTGTCAAGGTCTTTGAACATCTTGTTGGCGTAGCCGCTCATCTGGAGCAGAGACGCAGCCACGCACGCCGTGAGTCCGACGCAGCGGCCTGCCGAAATATCGGTACCGGTCAGCACGATACAGCCCGCGATGCCGAGAGCGATGGGCAGCTTAGCCGCCGTTAGCGAGATTATGTTTACTATAGATGAAATGCTCAGGAACGCCGGAACTTTTATGGCAATGAAAATCACGGAAATCGCGATTATAATAAACATTGCGTTGTTGAACAAAAGGTCCGTTATAAGTCTTTTTTTATCGCCGCGCTCCGCCGCTTTGAAATTTTCAATCCAAACGGAAATTCGCGAGCGCTTTGCTTTTTTTGCACCTGTTTCAGCCATGATGATTCCTCCTTAGACATATTTCGCCGCAAGGGTCATTATTTCTTCCTGGTTCGTCGTTTTGGCGTCTACCTCGCCCGCGAGCCTGCCGCCCGACATAACGAGTATCTTATCGCAAACGCCCAAAAGCTCTGCCATTTCGGAAGATACCATAATAACTGTTTTGCCCTTTTTGGCGAGGTCGAGAATAAGCTGATATATCTCGTATTTCGCGCCGACATCAATACCTCTTGTGGGCTCGTCGAGGAGGAGCACCGTGGGATCGGTCAAAAGCCACCTTGCAAAAATGACCTTCTGCTGATTGCCGCCCGAAAGAGATCTTATCTTCGTCTCCTGGTTGGGAGTCTTTATCTTCAGGGACTTTATATACTTGTCGGTAGTTACCTTCATTTTCTTTTTGCTGACGAACGGGCCTGCCATATATTTTTTCAGGCTTGCTACCGTCGCATTCTCTCTGACGTTGAGAATGCCGAAGATTCCCGTTGCGCGCCGCTCCTCGGTCAAAAGGGCGAATCCGTTTCTTATCGACTCATGAGGAGTTTTGTTTTTCGTCTCCTTGCCGTCGAGATAAATCTTTCCGCCGCGGCGCGTCGTTATACCGAAAATCTGCTCGAGAAGCTCTGTTCTGCCCGAACCGTCAAGTCCGGCAACGCCGAGAATTTCTCCCTTACTTGCTTCAAAGGACACGTCTCTCAGATTCGTATATTCGCTGCTGAGATTTTCTACCTTCAAAAGCACGTCGCCTATCTCGTTATCCTTGGGAGGATATCTGTTTGTCAGCTCACGGCCGACCATGAGCTTGATTATCTCGTTCATGGTAAGCTCGCTTGCGGGCTTTGTCGCAACCCATCTGCCGTCGCACATTATTGTGACCTCGTCGCTTATGCGCAGTATCTCCTCCATTTTATGGGAGATATAGACAATCGCGCAGCCGCGGTCGCGCAGCATATTGATTATGCGGAACAGGTGCTCTGCCTCTTCCTCGGTAAGCGACGACGTGGGCTCGTCAAAGACGATAATTTTTGAATTATAAGAAACCGCCTTCGCGATCTCGACCATCTGTCTCTGCGAAACCGGCATAGTGCTCATTATTGTTTTGGGATCGACATTTATTTCAAGCTCTTTGAATACCCGTGCCGTCTCTTCGTACATTTTCTTCTCGCTCGTAAACGGAACGAATTTTGAAACGGTCGGGAATCTGCCGAGCCACATATTGTCCATAACATTGCGTTTGAGAGCCTGATTAAGCTCCTGGTGAACCATCGCGACTCCGTTTTCAAGAGCTTCTTTGGAGTTCTTGTAGTTCACCTCTTGGCCGTCGACATATATATGCCCGCCGTCCTTGCTGTAAACGCCGAAAAGGCATTTCATAAGGGTTGATTTGCCCGCGCCGTTTTCGCCCATGAGCGCGTGCACCGTTCCCCTTTTGACCGTCAGCTGCGCATGATCAAGCGCCTTGACACCCGGGAACGACTTCTCTATATCCACCATTTTCAGCAATATGTCTTTATCGGAATCCGGCTTATTGATATTGGTCTGCATATGTTTCACTCCTCTTCATCCGAGTTTACGGTTGGGGCGGAGCGCCCCAACCGCAAATTGACAACGTCTTAATTATTTGCTCTCGGAAGTGTAGGTTGAATAAGGAATGTTGACCCTCCACTTGCCGACAGTGTTCGCTGCGTCGATGCCTTCAAGTGCGTTCGTGCCGTTGAGCAGGTTCTTCATAACGGTGGTTATAGCGGTTGCCATACCCTCTGCATCCTGCTTAATGGTGCCTGTCATCGAGCCGGAGTTGATAGCGGACTTCGCTGCGTCCGTAGCGTCAACGCCGAATACGGGGATGACGGTCTTGCCGTCCTTGTTATAGCCGGCGGTCTGGAGAGCGGAGATTGCGCCGAGCGCCATCTCGTCGTTGTTAGCGATAACAAGCTCTATCATGTTCTTGTTGGACTCGGTGTACTGCGCAAGAGCGGTGCTCATATAGTTCGTTGCGGCTGCGGAGGACCATGTGCCGTCCTGGTCAACAAGATACTTGTTCTTGTTCGCTGCGTCATAGAACTTGAGCTCGGGCTTGCCGGCAGCCTTGAGGACTGCGTTTGCATCTTCAACACCGTACTGGGTACGAGCGATAGCTTCCATGTTGCCTTCCTGACCCTTGAACATAACGTAGCTGATTACGCCGTCATTGTTGAGGTCAAGCTTGCCATAGTTTGCAAGGACATACTCGCCTATCATCTTGCCCTGCATATGGCCGGCCTGCTCATAGTCTGTGCCGACGAATACGCATTTATCATAGCTCTCGATAACCTTCTGATCGACAGAACGGTTGAAGAATATGACGGGAACGTTCTTCGCCTTGGCGAGGTTGATGATGTTCTGAGCTGCGTCGTCCGAGCCGGTATCAACAACGTTGACGATAAGCATCGAGCAGCCCTTTGCAAGAGCGGTCTGAACCTGCTCGGTCTGCGTGGTCTGGTTGCCGTTTGCGTCATAGTCGTTGAAGGTGTATCCGCCGTCGGTGAGGATCTTGTCCATTGCCGTGCGGACGGTGGAGATGTACGCGTCGCTGAACGAATAGTACAGAACGGAAATCTCACCCTTGTTCTTGTTCTTGTCGCCGGAATCGCCGGGCTTACAAGCGGCTAAGCCTAATACCATAATAACTGCCAATAAAACTGCTAACAACTTTTTCATAAGAGTACCTCCTTAAAAAATTTCTTACGTTATCAGCATCTTTATTATAGCTTTGCGGTTTCAAAAACAGAATGAGATTTTCTATCTAAAATGTATAAAATTTTACGCTTTTGTCGAACCAATATATAGACTTTGACGCTTTAACGAGAAGAACTGCCCGAACACCTTTCAACGTGTTCGGGCAGCTGTTTTATTTGTATTTGTCAAAGCCGAAGAGTATCTTCTGGACGTCCGCTGAAAACATATTGCTGCGGTCGACGACATAGACGTCGGTTTTAATCTCGTGCTCGGTCTTCTTGCCCGAGAGTATGTTTGCCGCGTTCATGACGGCGAGATAGCCCATGGAGAACGGGTTTTGGACAATGAGAGTGTCAAGCTCGCCCGTCTCGAGCATTCCGACGCACTCCGTGTTGTTGTCGAAGCCTATGCCGCAGACGCTGTCCTTGACTCCGAGCTCCTTTATCGCCGTGCCCACGCCTAAAGTTGACCACTCGTTGAAGCCGACAAGAACATTTATCTCCGGATTTTCCTCGAGCAGCTTTCTTGCGCCCGCCGTCGCGCTTTGGGCATTCGACGATATGCTTATCATGGCGGCTATCCTTGCGTTTTTAATATTTTTTATGCCGTCCTTAAAACCCTGCAAACGCTTGCTGCCGTTTTCGGTGTTCTCGCCGTAGTTGACTATTCCGATATTGATGCTTTCTTTGTCTCCGCAGAGCTTCTGCGCGACATCCGCCGTTTTTTGACCGGCAGAATAATTGTCGGTTGCTATATACAGCTCCTTTTCGGCTACGTCAACGTCGCTGTCAACGGTTATTATCTTTATACCCTTCTCCGCAGCCTTGCGAACGGCGGGAGCGTTTTTCTCAAAATCGATTGCAGAGAGGATAATCGCGCCGACATTGCGGTAAACGGCGTTTTCTATCATTTTATTTTGAGTCTCGTAATCCTCCTCGTTCTCCGGTCCCTCAAATGTGATATCGATGTTGAACTCGGTCGCGGCCGAATACGCCCCCTTTTTCACGTCGTTCCAGAAATCGGATTCGCTTCCCTTTATTATTATGGCAACTCTCGGATATTCGGGAGCAAAGCCGCTTCCGCTTTCGCAGCCGAACAACACGCAGAGCAAGAATGAGGCGAGCAGCATGAACGCGATACTTCTCTTAATATTCATTTTCCCGTCCTTTCTCGATCTTCGGAATCTTAATTTTAACCGTCGTGCCGACATCAAGCTCGCTTTCGATTGAAATTCCGTATTCATCGCCGAAATAGATTTTAAGCCTGTCGTTGACATTTTTAACGCCGATGCCCTTCGAGTCGCTCCTGTCTTTTTTCAGGATAGTCTCGCACTGCTCCTTTGTCATTCCGAGTCCGTTATCGGCTACGGTGATTATGATATCCTTGCCGTCGGCGCGAACGCAGATGCGTATCTCGCCCTCGTCAACCATTCTGTCGAGTCCGTGGTAAATGGCGTTCTCGATAAACGGCTGGATGGTTATCTTGTTGCACATATATCCGAGCAGGCTCTCATCTACATCGAACGAATAAGTAAACTGGTTTTTGTATCTGTAGCTCTGGATTATGAGGTAGCTCTCGGCATGGCGCAGCTCGTCGCTTATGGTGATAAACTCGTTGCCGTGGCTGATGCTTATTCTGAACAGCTTTGCAAGCGCGCCGACCATCTCGACCGCCTCTTTGCTGTTATCCTGTTCGCACATCCACTGGATGGAGTCGAGCGTATTATAGAGGAAATGCGGATTTATCTGAGCCTGAAGAGCCTTGAGCTCCGTTTTTCTGAGGACTATCTCCTCATTATGCACCTTTTCCATGAGCGACTGTATCATCTGAACCATGTGCTCAAACGACGCGGAGAGGGTGCTGAATTCGACTACGTTCGCCTTATCGGCCTTATATTTATATGTTTCCGCCTGCATTTCAAAATTCTGCATGGATGAAACGAGACGTCTGACGGGTCTTGTGACCGTGCGCGAGAGCAGGAAATAAACCGTGACGGAGATAATAAGGCTGAACAAAAGCGCAAACGCCAAGCCGACCGCTATCTGCTTTTTGACGGACTGCGTCACCTCGTCCGTGAAGCTCACGCCGACTATCTTCCAGCTGCACGAATTGAGCGACGACACGGTATAGATATTGTCGCCTTCTCTGTGGATGCCGTCGGTCATTTTTGAAACCGCGTCGGTATTTTCTTTTTTTATGCCGGAGAAGAGCATCTGCTGCTGCGGATGATAGACTATCCCGCCCTTTGAATCTACGATATAGCAGTAGCCCCTCTGTCCGATACTTATTCTGTCGATATATTTCGCTATCGACATAAACTCGAAGTTAACGGCGACAAAGACCTGCTTTTGGAACAAATCGGAATACTTTTTCTTCGCTATAGTCACTACCCACGGATACTTGTTTTTATAGAGCGTATCGACATGGGGCTGAGTTATCAAATAGCCGTCCTTCAGATTCGGGAAAAGCGACTTGTCAAAGGACAGGTCGGTGGCGTTCTCCTTTGCGGTGTCGCCGCTGTCGTTCTCGGTTAAGAGAATGTTGCCGTGCGTATCGTAAACCGTCACGCAATATATATCGTCCTCGAGCCGCGCTGCGGTCGAGACTGCGTTTTTAAGCGATTGCAGACTGTCGCAGCTGTCAACCTCATTGCAGAGATTGTCGAGCTTATTTTTGATGGACGAGATATAATTGGAGACCGTGGCGTTCGTCTGGGACACTGACTGTTTGGACGCGACATATGCCGAGTTGAACATCGTTCTCTGATAAAACACGCCGAAAAGAAGCGTGGCGCCTACCGTTGAGAACAGCACGCCGAACACGACTACCGCAATTATAAGCGTTGACAGCTTTATTCTGGCATGTTTAAGCATCTCTTGCACCCAAATGTTCCTCTCTGTATTTGTTCGGCGAAACGCCGTAATACTTCTTGAAGCAGTAGCTGAAATAATGCTGGTCGCTGTAACCGCACTTCTGCGTTATCTCGAATATTTTCATCGAGGTGCAAAGGAGCAGGTCGCTCGCCGCCTTCATGCGCCTTTCGGTCACAAGCGTTACAAAATTCTTCGACTTTTTCTTTTTTATCAGAGCGCTCAGATAGTTCGGACTGACGCCCAGCCTGTCGCTCGCGTCCGTCAGCGACAGCTCCTCGTTCATATATTCCTCGTTGATTATTTGCAGCGCGTGGTCGCAGAGAGCCTCGCTCTCATGTCTCTGCGAGCGGTAGATGATATCCCTTGCGTCAAGGCAGAGGGACACAAGCTCGTTTTTGTACTGCTCGTTAAAATCGAACGACAGACGGGAGGTGAACGAGTTGTTGGCGGTAAAGAGCTCCGCGGCGGCGTTTCCATCGGGCAGGACGCTCACGCACCTGTGCGCGGTGGCGAGAATCTGGATGATTATATAATCTATCCCCTCGCGCGTCTTTCCGGAGAGTATCTCGTCAAGGAACGAGGTTATCTCCTCCTTGCTTCCTATTTTCAAGAGCTGCTCGAGCTTATTGACGGATTTTTCGGCGCTTTCGAACTCATAGGTGCTCTTGCGCTCCTGGTCATTTATATAGCGGATGCTGCCCGTGCCGTCGGAGGTATAGCGCCGCGCGGTGATAGCCTGCGAGCAGGCGAGCGCCAAGAGAGACGGATTGCTCACGGTCTCGCTGATACCGATAGTGCAGTTCTGATTCAAAAGCTTCTTCGCACTCTGCACAAGCTCGATAACGGGAAGTCTCAGCTTTGTTGACATCTCCTCCGGGGCGCTTGTTACAAGGGTGATGATTCTGCCGTTGACAAAAAAGCTCTCACAAAGGGCATATTTATTGATAATGCTGTTGACAAAGTCTATATGGTGCTGCGCGGTGCAGGTCTCGCCCGCGCTCGTCTTGAACTTCGAGGCTACAACGCTGTAGCAGTCGCCGTCATTTTTGATTATGCCGAGCCTTTTCGCGTTTTCCGTCAGGTCGTCCGAGGCGTGGACATCCTCGCCCGTGCCGAGCAGGAGCGGGAGCAGAAATTCGGCCTTTTCAAGCCGCAGCGAGATATCCTCGCTCGACCCGCCGCTTTTGAGCAGGTCAAACTCCCTGTTCATCTCAGCTCCGATTTTTTCGAACTCATCGGTGAGCTCCGACGCGGAAACGGGCTTCAAAAGATATCTTATTACATTATATTTGAACGCCTCCTGAGCGTATTCAAAATCGTCGTACCCGCTCAGGATAACAAATTTAGTCGCCGGTCTTATTTCGCGGGCTTTTTTCGCGAGCTCAAGACCGGTCATGAGCGGCATCTTGATATCCGTCAAAACCAAATCGGGCTCGAGCTTTTCGAGCTGGTCGAGCGCCTCTATTCCGTTTTCGGCGTCTCCGACGACCTCGAAGCCCGCTCTCTGCCAATCGACATTTCGTATAACCGCCTCTCTCTGGCGTATCTCATCGTCAACTACAAGCACGCTGTACATAATCATGACCTCGCATAAAATCATTTTTTCATGTATGCTAACTCTAAACACCCGCCGGATGCAATTCTTGATTTTATTATATAAAAATCTCCGAGCTTTATCAAGGATTATATTTCATTTTGCCGAGAGCGTTTCTTCTAAACTCAAATCAAATAGATTTCCCGCTTGTTCTTTGCGTCTTTTTATAGACAAATCGCCATGTTTCGCGGTATAATATCAAATACGCCGCACACGGCAAAAACGCAGCATTGGAGCGCGGGCAATGGAAATATCGGCAGAACAGCTGAACAGACTGAAGGACGGAGAATATACCGTCTACGACATAAGAAGCGATACAGACAGAGCCTACGGGTTTATCCCCGGCTCCGTGCACATAACCGCCGAGGAGCTCTGCGAAAATCCGCCGACGGACAGAGACAAGAAGATAATAATCTACTGCGCGCACGGAATTTTCAGCATAGATGTTGCGGACAGACTCTGCGAGCGGGGCTATGAGGCATACAGTCTCGAGGGCGGCTATCTCGCATGGATGCGCCTTGATATTAAGAATCGGCAGGACGGCGAGCTGTGCCAAAAGGTTGAGCAGAGTCTGAGAAAAAAGTTTCGCGTTTCGATAATGAGTCCGTTTACAAAGGCGCTCAAGCTCTACAAGCTCGTAAACGAGGGCGACAGAGTGGCGGTCTGCATCTCGGGCGGCAAGGACTCGATGCTCATGGCTAAGCTCTTTCAGGAGCTCAAGCGATACAGCAATGTTAATTTCGACGTCAAGTATCTCGTCATGGATCCCGGCTATAATCCCGAGAACCGCAGGATAATCGAGGACAACGCGCGGGCACTGAACATCCCGATAAACATATTCGAGTCGGACATATTCAAATCCGTCTACAATGTCAAAAAATCTCCCTGCTATCTCTGCGCGAGGATGAGACGCGGATATCTCTATAAATTCGCGCAGGAGCTCGGCTGCAACAAGATAGCGCTCGGCCACCACTACGACGATGTTATCGAGACTATCTTAATGGGTATGCTACACGGGGCGCAGATACAGACGATGATGCCCAAGCTGCACAGCACGAACTACCCCGGCATGGAGCTGATACGCCCGCTCTATCTTGTGCACGAGGACGACATAAAGGCGTGGCGCGACTACAACGGACTGCACTTTATTCAATGCGCCTGCAAATTTACCGACACCTGCACCACCTGCAACGACGGGCAGAATCACTCAAAGCGTCAGGAGACAAAGGAGCTCATCCGCGAGCTTAAAAAGAGCAATCCCGACGTTGAAAAGTGCATATTCAGCAGCGTTGAGAATGTCAATATCGACACGGTTCTCGCCTACAAAAAGGACGGGATAAAGCACAGCTTTCTTGATGATTACGACAGCAAATAAATTTTTCGCACGGCACTTGCAAGAAATAAAATAATGTGCTATTATAGATAGGATATAACAACGCACAGATGGAGAGAGTAGGCGCGCGGCGAACACCGCAGAGAGGGGTCACTTGGCTGGAATGATCCCGTGTCAGAGCACGCCGAAGTTCACTCCGGAGCGGCTCGGCTGAAGCTTCGGGTTGTAGGCTGAGACGGTTCACCGCCGTTACACGGTGCTGTCCGCCATCGCGCGGAACAGGCTGAGGCGTCCTCGGACGCGAATGCAGGGTGGTACCGCGAAGTTTCCTTCGTCCCTCAGTGGGACGGAGGATTTTTTATTTTGCCTCCCCTGCCGGCAGATATGAAGTAAATTATGCTTTTTGAAAGGATGAGAAGTATGAACGAAAACGCCGAAAAGCTCAAAGAATTATTCAGAAAGAAAGCCGCCGACGCGGACAAGGTCTCTGAGCTCGAGGAGCTGAGGATAGAATTCCTCGGCAAAAAGGGTCACATCGCAAATCTCATGAGCGAGCTTCGCGCCCTGCCCAACGATCAGAAAAAAGAGGCAGGTCAGAAGATAAACACAATAAAGCAGTTCATCGAGAGCTCCATGCAGGAGCGACTTCAGGAGCTCAAGGCTCTCGAAGAGCAGCGCCTTATCGACAGCGCGGAGGTCTACGACGAGTCCTTCCCCTGCGACACGAATCCCGGCTCTTACAGCCCGATAACCCTCGTTCAGCGCGAGGTTGACGAGATTTTCCTCAACATGGGCTTCTCCATAGAGGACTACTCCGAAATCACCGACGACTACAACTGCTTCGAGGCGCTCAACATTCCCAAGCATCATCCCGCGCGCGATATGCAGGACACCTATTATCTGAGCAACGGTCAGCTGCTCAAGACCCACACCTCAGCGGCGCAGAACACGATTCTTCGCAAATACGCCGCCGACCTTGAAAAGGGTATTCCGCTGCGCGCAATCTTCCCCGGACGCTGCTTCAGAAACGAGAAGATTGACGCCTGCCACGAGAACACCTTCTTCCAGATGGAGGGCATGATGGTCGACAGGGACATATCCATCTCGAACCTTATCTATTTCATGAAGACGATGCTCTCCGAGGTCTTTCAGAAGGATGTCACGGTGCGCCTGCGCCCCGGCTTCTTCCCGTTCGTCGAGCCCGGCTTCGAGCTTGATATCCAATGCCTTATCTGCGGCGGCGAGGGCTGCTCCTCCTGCAAGGATTCCGGCTGGCTTGAGCTTTGCCCCTGCGGCATGATACATCCGAACGTCCTCAAGGCGGGCGGCATCGATCCCGAAAAGTATTCGGGCTTCGCTTTCGGTCTCGGACTTACGCGCCTTGCGATGATGAAATACGGCGTAAAGGATATCCGCGTATTCAACAGCTGCAATCTCAAGTCGCTCTCGCAGTTCACCAATTCATCGTTCACCGTGCCCGACGGCACGAAGAAAGAGGAGGCTTAAAGTCATGCTTGTTTCAATAAACTGGATCAGGGATTATGTTGACCTTGACGGATGCGATATAAAAGAACTCATCAACAAGTTCACCCTCGCTACGGCCGAGGTCGAGGACATATATTATATGGGCCGCGACGTGCAGAAGGTCGTTGTCGGCGAAATAAAGACGCTCGAAAATCACCCCGAGTCAAAGAAGCTTCACCTGCTCACCGTTGATATCGGCGACAGAGTCGTAAACTGCGTATGCGGCGCGCCGAACGTCAAGGTCGGCCAGAAGGTCGCTTTTGCGACTGCGGGCGGCAGAGTCGTTGCGGGCGAAATAAGCAAAACTACCGTGGCCGGATACGAGTCCGAGGGTATGTGCTGCTCCGAAAAAGAGCTCGGAATAAGCGACGAGAACTCCGGAATAATGGAGCTCGACCCCGCATATAAGAACGGCACCGACATAAAGGAGCTGTTCCCGATAGACGACGTTGTCTTTGAGGTTGACAACAAGTCGCTCACAAACCGTCCCGACCTCTGGGGTCACTACGGAATCGCGCGCGAGTTCGCCGCCCTCACAGGCCGCGAGTTAAAGCCGCTCGACCTCGCCGAGCTTGACAGCGACAGCGAAGATATTATCCCCGTCACCGTCGGCGACACCGACCACGTGTACAGATACTCCTGCCTCAGGATGGCGAATATCACAAAGCACGTCAGCCCCATGGAGATAAGAATAAGGCTGTTCTACTGCGGCATGAGACCGATAAATCTGCTCGCAGACCTCACCAACTACATCATGCTCGAAATCGGTCAGCCGACCCACGCATTCGACGCCTCCAAGGTTGACAGCATAAAAGTTGACACACCCAAAGAGGAAATCGATTTCGTCACCCTTGACGGCGCAGAGAGAAAAGCGGACACCAACACCCTGCTCATATATAACCGCGAAGAGCCCGTTGCGATAGCCGGTATAATGGGCGGACTCGACTCCGAGATAGTCGGCGACACGTCGAGCGTTGTGCTTGAGTCTGCGAACTTCGACGGCATCTGCGTTCGAAAGTCCTCCTCCCGCCTCGGTCTGCGCACCGACGCGAGCGCAAGATATGAGAAGATGCTCGACCCCGAGCTGACCGTTCTTGCGATAAAGCGCTTTGTAAAGCTCGTCAAGGATATAGACGGCGGCGCGGTCATCGACTCAAAGCTGACGGACGAATACATTAAGAGATATCCTCAGATAACGCTCACCTTCGACAAGGCGTATGTTGACAGATACACCGGAATCGAAATCAGCAACGAGCGCATTGTTCAGACTCTTACCCTGCTCGGCTTCGGCGTTGACGAGAAGGACGGCGTTTTCACCGTCACCGTCCCCTCCTGGAGAGCCACCAAGGATGTTACGATAAAGGCAGATATCATCGAAGAGATAACAAGAATCTACGGCTACGACAACTTCGAGATAACCACCACCCGCAGCCCCCTCAAGCCCGTACACAGCGCGCCCGAGAGGCTCATAGCCGACGAGATAAAGGACATTCTCGTCAAGAAATACTCCATGCATGAGGTTCATTCCTACATCTGGTGCGATAAGAAGAAATACAAGAAGCTCGGCATTGAGGTTGAGGACAATGTTAAGATACTCAACATCGAAAGCTCGGATAACGGCGTTCTGCGCGACTCTATGCTGCCCACCCTGCTTGTCGCGGCATATGAGAACAAGGATTTTGCGGACAGCTACGGCATATTCGAGATAGGCAGAGTTGTTGAAGGCATGCTCGAAAACGGCTACTGCAACGAGCGCCGCCACCTCGGCGTTGTGCTGTTCTCGAAGTCGCAGAGGGAGCGCGACCTCTACTACAAGGCGGTCGAAATCGTCAACTGCTTCTTTGAGCAGATAAAGCACTGCGCGCCGAAGTTTGCAAAGAAAGCGCCCACGCACGCCTGGCAGCATCCCAAGAACACCGCCGCCGTTCTTGCGGACGGCAATGAGGTCGGCTTTATCTGCGCTCTGCATCCGCAGAACTCCGCGAAGCTCGACAAGACGGGCTCGGCGGTCTGCATAGAGCTGGATATAGACAAGTTCAGCGATGCTAAAGCATACGACATTGCGTTTAAGGAGCCCTCATCGAGGCAGTCCACCTACTACGACCTCTCGCTCGTGCTCAGAAAGGGCGTCACATACGACGAGCTTTCCGAGAACTGGAGGAGCATGAACATCGAGGAGCTCGAGAGCGTTAAGCTCATCGACACCTACGAGCTGCTCGGCACAAAGAGCATCACGCTTCGCTTCACCTTCTCTTCGCATGACCGCACGCTCGAAATGGAAGAGGTTCAGGGCTGGATAGACGAGATACTCCGCAGACTTTCCGCAATAGGCGTTTCGCTGAGAGTTTAAATTAATTTCAAAAATACCATTGTCTTGTTACAAGTTTTGGTATATAATAAAATTATGGAGGTGGTACTCATGGCCGACGAGACCATTCAGTTCTCGATAAAGAATGAAAATGACGAAGAAATGAAGAAGATACTCCTTGAGGTTTATAAAGCGCTCAACGAGAAGGGGTATAATTCGGTCAGCCAGATAGTTGGCTACATCCTTTCCGAGGATCCGACTTATATCACCACCCACAACAATGCCCGCAGCCTTGTCAGAAAACTCGACAGAGACGAGCTGCTGCAGAGCATGGTTGAGGATTATCTCGGAATCAAGAAATAAGTGCGACTATAACCTGATTGGAGTGACATTGAGTGGCGGAGAACAAAAAGCTTCTCATGTACAAGGGCAAGCCCCTTGTCAGAAAAGACAACACGCTTTATTACGGATATATGGATGAGCCCTGCATAATCATGATGCAGATAACCTCGACTAAAAACGTAAACGGCGCGGAGCTCTCAGACAAAATACTCGTGCAGCTCGTCAGCACAGACGAAGATCTTCGTCCGCGAGACAGGATTCTCAAGAAAGCGGAGCGCAGAGGTCTGTACAGCGCGATAGATATCGGTTCGATATGGCTTGAGCGCGAGCTTCAGAAAAGAGCATAACGAAAGGCGGAGCACGGTTTTCGTGCCCCGCTTTTTGCTTTGCAAAAACAAGTATGCGCATTGGCAAGGTGTAGGTGCGGATATTATCCGCCCGTGATTTTGCCGGTAACTACGGCAGGCGAGCTAAGTTCGCCTCTGCAAGGGTATTGCGGAAATAGGGGTCGGCGACTCGACGACCCTTTGACGCTTCAGCGTCACCGAAAATATATTCATTTCGCCCGTGTAATTGTAATACGCTCTCCGCTTTAGGCTTGCCCCCTGTGCCGCCTACGGCGGCAGCGGTGCGTCGAGTCGCCGCACCCTACAAAGTGAATAACCACAAGTCACAGCATAAACCGCGGGCAGATGATATCCGCCCATACACGGTGTACCTTTTGCAACGGCGCTGCAAATCCCAATTTTATCAATCTCTTTAATCAAGCGCAGAAAACTTCAATGCATATAAAAAGTCCCGACAGGCATTATACTGTCGGGACTGAATCTGTCTTATGGCACTCTCTGCATTTGCGGAAAGCTTGATTTTTCCGTTACTGTACTTTTTCAAGTCTGTAACTGACCGTATATCTGTTATGCACCCAGCAGTTGTTGCTGTCCTTGACATAGGCGCGGGCATATGCCGTACCGTGCGACCGGGTGGGATCGGCATTGCTCAGGTCAACCTCCGCAAAGAGCTGCTCCGAGGATATCTTTTTGAGCTCCGATTCCGGACCGACAACCTCAACCGACGGTATCTTCGTCTGCGTCAAGACAGCTTTATAGCCTGTCGGGACATTTATAAACGTGACGTTATTGGCGCTTACCGAGTTCTTTTCCGAGGTAACGCCGCTCATCTCAACAGTTACCTTTAGCTTCGTCTCCCCGCTCATTATCTTGACTCCGTTCAGGGTGGTCAAATCTATCGTTATCTCATTTTTGCCCGCGCCGAGCATATAGAAATCGATATCGGCCACCGACAGCTCGGTTAATGAGGCGAGCTTTGTCGCGTCCATGGTGAAATTGAGTCTTGCGGGGCTGCACGTAAACGCGGGAGGCTTACTCGCGTAGACTGCGGGTGCGTTCTTGAAGGTGACCGTAGTCGGCAGCTCTGCGCGCTGATAAACCGGGAGAGTCATCGTGATATCGGCTATGCCGTCGTTGACGGTGATATACTGAAGCTTTCCGCCGTATTCGCTAAGCGGGATTATCTCGGCGTCGAGCGTCGTTGTTGCGCTGAGCTTTTTGTTAAGCGTGACGCGCGCGACTACCTTCTTTATCTTCACCATCTCGGTCACGGGACCGGAGAGCTTGACCGTGTTCGCCGAGAGCACCGGAGTTTCCGCTATCAGGCCGTTAGTCACATATGACGCTCCGTCATAGATAATATCCGTTTGGAGAGTGTATTCGCCCTCTTTATAGTAATCGAAATACACATTAATCGAGTCCTGCGAGAGCGAGACTATCTCGTAGTTTGCCTTATTCGGATCCTTCGGCGTCACCTCGAGCTTGAGCGTCTGGCTGCCCGTGGAGTCAACATAGTTCGTTTTTGCGACAACGGAGATATCGTCCTTTGTCAGCACACTCTCTGCGACATCGTAGCGTTTGCCGTGAACCTTGACTTCAACGGTAAAATCCGTGTTGCCGAACATCTGCAGACCGAGATTCGAGACATTGTTCGAAATCTCAATCTTCACGGGAACGTCCTTAACTATGCGGTCATCCTCGGGGCTCGCCTGAATGGCGACGACTATCCAGATTATAACCGCCGCAATAATCGAGAGCGCCAAGACGAATCTGTTATCATATATGAGATTTTTGAGGCTTATCTTTTTCTTTTTCATTTCTTAAAACCTCCGAACAGCTTGCGTATGCCTTTGACGGCGGTTTTTTCCTCGTTGTCCGTGTCGCACAAGTAGCGGATAAGATGCTCGCGCAGGTCGGAATCGGTGAGGTTTCTTGTAAGCTGACCCTTGCAGGCTATGGAAATCGTTCCCGTCTCCTCGGAGGTTACGACTATCATAGCGTCGCCCTGCTCGCTCATGCCTATGGCGGCTCTGTGGCGGGTACCGAGCTGAGTGTCAAGATTTTCCTTTTGAGTCAACGGAAGAACGCAACCCGCGGCCACTACCCTGCCGTCGCGGATAACCGCGGCTCCGTCATGCAGCGGCGCGCCGTTATAGAAAATATTGCCTATGAGCTCACGCGAGACTATCGCATCTACGGGCGTTCCGCTCTTTATGATATCGCCTAAAAGAGTGTCATGCTCAAAGACTATGAGCGAACCCGTCTTGCTCTCGCTCATAGTGTGGCACGCTTTGCAAACGGCATATATCGATTCCTTTATTCTCTGGTTGCGCTCCGACTCCTCGTCGCGCACGCCGAAGAGGTTGAGCTTCGTTATGCTTCGCCTGCCGACGGACTCGAGCATATGACGCAGCTCGGGCTGGAAGAGAATGACGAGGACAATAATTATCTCGCCGAAAACTTTTTTGAATATAAACTCGCTCGCCTGCATATCGAGCAGGTATATGACAAGATAAGCCACTCCGAAAAGCAAAAGACCTTTTGCAAGCTGAATGGCCTTTGTCTCACGGATAAGCTTGATAACACTGTAAAGAACGAACGCAACGAGACAGATATCCAGGAAGTCGGTGAAGGCGAAGTCGGAGAAAACGACCCTCAGCTGATCCCAGAGAGATGCGATCTTTTCAGTAAACATAGGCATACCTCTCTTCAATTCTTATAATAACATAAAACGCGTCCGAAATCAAATCACTTCTCAATAAGGCAGACAGCCGAGGCGCTTATGCCCTCGCGGCGTCCGGTAAAGCCGAGTCCCTCTTCGGTGGTCGCCTTGACGCTGACGCAGGAGACGTCAAGCGAGCAGGCGTCGGCTATGTTGCGGCGCATTTTATCTATATACGGGCGCAGCTTGGGAGCTTGGGCGGCAACCGTGGAGTCGATATTGACTATGTGCCAGCCCCGAGCGCCGATAGCGCGCACGACCTCGCGCAGAAGCTCAAGGCTGTCTGCGCCCTTGTATTTTTCGTCACTGTCCGGGAACAGGCAGCCTATATCCCCCATGGCCGCCGCGCCGAGCAGGGCGTCGCTTATGCTGTGGAGCAGAACATCGGCATCCGAATGGCCGAGCAGCCCCATGATATGAGGTATATCAACGCCGCCGATTATGAGCTTTCGCCCCTCGACGAGCTTATGAACGTCATATCCGCTGCCTATTCTTATCATTTGTCATCATCTCCGCTGAGTGAAAAATTTTTTATACTTTCCTGAAATTCATCGTATGTCATGAAAATATTTATCATATCGACGAGAGCACCCGTCGAAAGACGTTCGGGAAGCGACAAGCTACGCAGAAATCTTTTGCGCAAAGCCGCCGAGTCCGCTTTTCCGCTGAGCCCCGCTTCGTAGAGATCCGCCACGGTGACGGTGCGGCTCTTTTCCTGAGTTTTTTCGCAGGTGACTCCGGCTCGGCTGAGCGCTTCGAGCAGAGTTTCCGTATTAATACCCTCGACCCCCAATTTGCCCTCCTTCGAGGGCGCGTCCTTTCTGCGCTCTTTTCCGAACACATCGGGAATATAGGCGTGAATGACGCTGTCCTTGGGCACGCTGCCGCCGATAAACGAGCGTATCTTGAAACCCGCAGAGTCGCTGTCGGTAAGTATAACTATGCCGCGCGTTTGGGCGAGTCGCTTTATGAGCCTCTGCTTATCTTTATCTTTGAAGATGCCGAAGCCGTCTGTCTGAATTATGACGGTATCGAGGACTGTCGAAAGCTTTATTTTATCGTACTTTCCCTCGACGATAACCGCCTGCTTTATCTTTATCATTTTACTCCCTACACCGTCTGGCAGTTATTTTCCGGACTGTATCGCCACAAACAGCTTGACCAACAGCTCCTCCATAACTATCCTGTTATCAACCGCCGAGCTTTTAAGTAGCGTATCCGCTCTGTCCAGCTCGTCAAGGCACTGCCTGAGCGCACGGACGCTCAGCGCCGCCGCCTGGCGCGAAACCTTTGTCAATTTAAACTCGCGTCCGCGGTAATTTGAAAATATCTCCGCAGGCTGAGTGGCTCTGTAGCCCGCCGACACGCTCACCTTGACGCGATAGATATCGGCAAAGACGGATATCACCGCGCCCATTATCATCATGACGTCGGCTCTCTGGGCAAAGAGCATATTGAGCGTCTCATACGCCTTGTCGAAATTATCGGAGATTATATATTTTGTCAGGTCAAAGGCATTCGCCTCAATGGTTTTGACGCACATAAGGTCGATATCGGCGCGTGTTATCTCGCGTCCCTCGGCATAGGCCGAGAGCTTATCCGTCTCATTGAGCAGCGTCACCATATCATCTCCGACGCAGGAGACAAGATACTCTGCGTTCCTTTGGCTGAGCTCCGAACCGCGCTTCTGCGCCGCGCCGACAAGCAGCTTTGAAAGCTCATATGCGGTCTTTTTGTTCAGCTCGACCGCGTTGCCGCACTTCGTAAAAAGCGCGACCGCCTTTTTTGCCTTTGCGGTCTTTTTCAGCGAATCCGCTTTGCCGACATAGAAAATCAGCGTGCAGTAGTCCGGAACATCGCCGACTATGCTTTCGAGTTTGTCGTAGGAATCCTCATCGAGCGAATCGACGGGCATATCCTTGACGAACACGCAGGTGCTGCCGCTCATCATCGGAAACGCCTCAACCGCCTGCTCTATATCCTCGAGGGCACACGACGCACCGTCAAAAAAATGATAGTTAAAATCCGCGAAATCGGGACTGACGGCCTTATCTCTGAGCTTCGAGGAATAAAATTCCTTGAGATAGCTCTCTGTTCCGAAGAACAGAAACGCTCCGCCGATATCGCCGCTTTTTATAAGCGCTTTCAACTCTTTTTCGCCGATAGAAGCCATTCAATCCACCCTTTCCGCAAATATTTTTCCCGACGGGAACACGGTAATTCTGATATTCCCCTGCCCTCCGGTCGCATATGCGTCTGCGCCCAAAGAGAGCAATTTGCCCATAACGGCGGGCGTTCTGTTTTCATCCGCCGAGAGCGCAGTAAGATTAAAATTTTCCGGGGAAACGCCCTGCGGCAGATTTTCCCGCAGGATGAGTATATCCCCTTTTATATTCGGCGCATAGGACGGTCTGAAAACAAAGACCGTATCCGCGCCTTTCGCTTTGAGCACCGCAATGCTCGTTTTGTCCGTTGTTTTATATTTCAGCTCCGCATTGCCGACACTTATCTCGGCGGCGGGTGCGAGAGCATAATTTTCTGTTTTTAGTATTTCTTCGAGGTTTGAGTCAAGCTCACCCGTGAGAATATAATCGGGAGAAAAGCTGTCTATCGCATCGAGAGCGAGCGAGCTTTCGCCCTTTGAGATGCGCGGGATGAGCAGAAAATCAAGCTTATCCGCACCGACGCTGTCCATTGCGGACTCTATATTTGAGAGGGCATAGTAGCTGTCCCCTCCGCAGCCGAGCAGGGCGGTTTTGCCGCCGGAGCTGACAACTGCCGCCGAGCCGTTGCCGACATCCGCCACGGTTATAACCGTGGCCGTGCGCGAGATTGCATAAGAGCCTGCGCACACGCCGAAGAAGGTAAAGGTACATATCAGCGCCGCCGCACGCAGGACGCTGCGCTTACGGAATCTGTAAATCAGCGCGACCGCCGCAAGGACGATAAAGGCGAACACGAGCCACAGCGGGAAGAGAAACGACGTTGTGTTTAAAGACGAATGCGGAACCGCCGCGAGCGCTTTTGAAAGATTTATCAGAAAAGACGCACATACTCCGGTTATATCCGCGAGCCCCGCCGTAATCACGCGAAGAAACGAAAGCTTTGCCGTCAGGGCGGTAAGTCCCGCGAGTATCATGCAGGCGGATGCGGGGAGGTCGGCGATGATATTGGCGGGTATCGAAATTAAGGACACCTTGCCTAAATCAAGTATCATAACGGGCAGAGTGAACGCACAGGCTAAAACGGTGCTTCTGACCGAACCGAAAATAAACTCGCAACTACGCCTTGCATATTTATTTTTGACGCGCTCGATATACGGATTCAAAGGAAAGTCTATATTGCCGTAACCGACAATTATGCCGAGCGTCGAGAGAAAAGACAGCTGAAGTCCGAGGCTCATCACACAATACGGATTAATAAAGCAGAGTATAACAAGCGCGGCTCCGAGAGAATTGAGCGAATCCGACTGCCTGGAAATCAGCGTTCCGAGGAGCATGACGAGCATCATAAGCCCTGCGCGCATGACCGAATAAGTAAAGCCCGAGACCGCCATAAAAATAATGACAAACACGGCCGAGATAACCGCTCCTATCCTGCTCTTTAGCCTGAAAATATCGAAAATTTTCAGAATAAAGAGACACCAAACAGAGAGGTGCAGACCCGACACGGCGATAAGATGCGATATGCCGGCGGAGGAAAACGCGGCAGAGACACTCTTGGGAAGCTCCGACTTGTCGCCTATCAAAAGCGCGGTTGCAAGTGCGCCGCGCTCACCCGGAACAAGGCGCGAGACTGTATCTTTGATATAGGCGCGCAGCGAAAGGAAGTAATAGCCGAGTGGCCTGCTCTCCGGCCGGGATACGGTTATATCTCCCCTCGCGTATCCGCCCGTAAAGACATTTTCGGACAGGTAGTAATTCCTCGCGCTGCGGGTCTTGCCGAGGTCGTAGAGCTGAAGCTCGCCCTCGACAGTGTCATAGGGCTTAAAGCCGAGGCGCGTTTTTGAAGAGAGACGGATATTGAGCTTATATTCCTCGCCGTCTATCTCGGAGGTTTTTATCTGCGTATAGTATCTTTCGCCGCGGCGCTCCTCGAGCGAGACAACGCTCGCCTTGACGGTATGGGCGCTTTCGCAGAAGCGCTCCGACGCTTCAACGGGAACCGACGAAGCGGCAAAAGAAAGAAGAACCGCAACAGCCGCCGCAATACACGCGGTCGGGATAACAAAATCACGCCGAACACTCTCAAAGAACAGAGAAAAGACAAAGGCGGCAGCTGCTGCCGAAAGGATAACGACTGCCGCCTTCTGACCGAGTTCAAAAATAAGAGTCAGCGTAAAAAATATTGTGAAACCGATAACCGTGAAGGGGCGCGCCATTCTCAGTATCCGTTATTTGAAGAAAAGAGGAAGCTTCTCGAGGAACACGATATCGTCGCGCTCCGCAGCGTCGCCCTCTGCGAGGACTGCCGCCTTGGCGACTATGTTCGCTTCGAACTTATCGGCGAGGGCAACGACTGCTGCGAGGGATTCGCCGGTGCTGATAACATCGTCAACGATAAGCACCTTCTTGCCGCGAAGCTGGTCTCCATCCTCTCTGCCGAGAAGAAGGGTCTGCTCTGCGTCGGTGGTTATCGAGCGCACATTAACGCTGACGGGGTCGGTCATATAGACCTTCGGCTTCTTGCGGGCGACAAAATATTTCTTGCCGCTCTGTCTGGACATCTCATAGGCAAGCGGAATGCTCTTTGCCTCGGGAGTGAGAATATAATCGAACTCCGGGCACTTCTTGAGCAGCTCCTCCGCCGCTCTTACGGTGATTTCGACATCGCCGAAAAGGATAAATGCCGCGATATCAAGCTTGTCGCTGACCGGGCAGAGAGGAAGCTCTCTCTTCACGCCTGCGATCTCCATGGTGTAGGTTTTTGCCAAGATAAACATCTCCTGAAAATTAATATGTTCTTTATTAATCAGCCCGCCGGCCAGCCGAAATCTCTGCCGCCGAGCATATGAAAGTGCAGGTGCTTCACGGTCTGACCCGCACAGTCGCCGCAGTTATTGACGATTCTGAAGCCGTCCTTGAGATCGAACTGCTTGGCTATCTTCGCCGCCGCCTCGAACACTTTGGAGACGACCGCGCTGTTCTCCGGGGTTATCTCGGCAGCGCTCTTTATGTGCTGCTTCGGGATAATGAGAATATGAAACGGAGCCTGCGGCTCAAGGTCATAGAACGCGAGAACGCTGTCATCCTCGTAAACTTTTTTTGAGGGAATTTCGCCCCTTATTATTTTGCAAAAAATACAGTCATCCATTAAAAAAACCTCCGCACTGTAATTCGCCCGTCCCGCCGACCGCGAGGGTCGGCGGAGCTGCGATTTTATTTTAACATGGCGCCGACTATAGAGTCAACCGCCGCAAGAGCCTCGTCGGCCTTGGAGGCGTCCTTGGCGCCCGCCATTGCGCTGTCGGGCTTGCCGCCGCCGGAACCGCCCGCTATCTTGGCGGTCTCACGAACTATATTGCCGGCATGAGCGCCGAGCTTTATTGCATCCGCACCGCAGGCGCAGGCGAAGTTCAGAGTACCTTTCTCTTTATTGACACCCGCAAAGACCGCGACGATATCCGCGCCGTTGTCGCGCGCGGTGTCGCACATCGAGCGGAGCTCTCCGGGATTGGAGACCTCGACCTCGGCGGTAATGAGTCTTACGCCGCCGACCTGTCTTGCGCTGTCCATAAGGCTGCCCGCCTTGAGAGCGGATATCTCGCCGCGAAGCTCCGCAAGCTCTCTGTCCTTGGCCTTGACCTCGGCCGAGAGAGTCGCCGCACGCTTATCGAGCTCAGCGACGTTACCGAGCTTCATCGCCGCCGCTGCGGACTGCATGATGCGCTCGTCGTTTTCTATATGCTTGAGCACGCCGAAGCCCGTAACTGCCGTTATACGTCTGATGCCGGCGGCAACGGAGGACTCGGACACTATCTTGAACAGACCGAGCTTTGCGGTATTGTCCGCATGGGTGCCGCCGCACAGCTCAACGGAGAAATCGCCCGCGCTGACAACGCGCACGACGTCGCCGTACTTCTCGCCGAACAGCGCCATTGCGCCGAGCTTCTTGGCCTCTTCAATGGGCATCTCGCGTGTCTCAACGGGGATACCCTTGAGTATAGTCTCGTTCACCTCGCGCTCTATTGCCTTGAGCTCATCGCCCGTGAGCGCCGAAAAATGGGTGAAGTCAAAGCGCATTTCCTCGCTGTTGACAAGCTGTCCCGCCTGCTCAACATGGCTGCCGAGGTGCTTTCTGAGGGCTGCCTGAAGCAGATGAGCCGCGGTGTGGTTGCGGCGGGTCGCTTCGCGCTTTTCAATATCTATCTGAGCGCAGACCTTATCGCCGAGAGCGATACTGTCTCCGCTTATGAATTTTGCGATATGGAGTATGACTCCGTCGGGGGTCTTGCCCGCAGCGGTGACCTCGAGCGCCGCGTTTTCGGTTCTGATAACGCCCGTGTCGCCCGCCTGTCCGCCGCTCTCGCCGTAGAACGGGGTCTTGTCGAGCACAACAACCACCTCGGAGTCCGCGGTTGCGAACTCGGCGCGCTCGCCGTTTGTGACTATTGCCTTTATCTCGGCGTCGCAGGAATAATCGGTATAGCCGACAAACTCGGTGGCTCCGACATCCTTGAACGAAACGTTGCTGTCCTTCCACGCCTGAGCTCCGGCATCCTTGCGCGCCGCATGCGCCGCCGCTCTGCTCTGAGCATAGAGGCGGTCATACTCGTCGATATCGACGCTCATGCCGCGCTCCTCGAGCAGCTCCTTTGTAAGGTCGATCGGGAAACCGAAGGTATCCTGAAGCTTGAATGCATCGGCGCCGCTGAGCACCTTGGAATCGCTCCGGACGATAATATTTTCGAGCAGGTTGAGACCTGTGTCGATTGTTTTATTGAAGCTCTCCTCCTCGGCCTTTATGACCTTTACGATAAGGTCATGCTTCTCGGCGAGGTTCGGATATGCGGCAGCATTCTCCTTGATAACTGTCTCGCACACCTTATAGAGGAAGGTGCCGTCTATACCCAAGAGTCTGCCGTGGCGCGCCGCTCTTCTGAGCAGGCGGCGAAGGACATAGCCCCTGCCCTCGTTTGAAGGCATAACGCCGTCGCCGATCATGAAAGTGGTGCTTCTGATATGGTCTGTGATAACACGCAGGGAGACATCCTTTTTCTCGTCCTCGTGATACTTGACGCCGGCTATCTCCATGATGTGCTTCATGATGTTCTGGACGGTGTCGACCTCGAAGAGGTTGTCCACGCCCTGCATTATGCAGGCGAGGCGCTCAAGACCCATACCGGTGTCGATATTGCAGCTCTTGAGGCGGGAATAGTTATTGTTTCCGTCATTGTCGAACTGAGTGAAAACGAGGTTCCAGAACTCAACATATCTGTCGCAGTCGCAGCCGACTCCGCAGGTCGGAGAGCCGCAGCCGTACTTCTCGCCGCGGTCGAAATATAGCTCCGAGCAGGGGCCGCAGGGACCTGCGCCGTGCTCCCAGAAGTTATCCTCTTTGCCGAGGCGAACCATATGGTCGGGCGCAATGCCGAGCTCCTTCGTCCAGATGTCGTACGCCTCGTCGTCCTCCTCATAGACGCTGATATATATCTTATCCGCGGGCATCTCGAGCACCTTGGTGCAGAACTCCCATGCCCACGCGGTCGCCTCACGCTTGAAGTAATCGCCGAATGAGAAATTGCCGAGCATCTCAAAGAAAGTGCCGTGGCGCGCGGTGATTCCGACGCGCTCGATATCGGGCGTTCTGATGCACTTCTGGCAGGTTGTGACGCGCTTTCTCGGCGGGGTCAGCTCGCCCGTGAAGTATTTCTTGAGCGGCGCCATGCCGGCGTTGATGAGCAGCAGGCTCTTATCCCCCTGCGGCACGAGCGAAAAGCTCGGCAGGCGGAGATGACCCTTGCTCTCGAAAAAGCTCAGATACTTCTCTCTGAGTTCATTGAGTCCCGTCCATTCCATAATAACAACTCCTTGAAAAATAAAAATAGATGCCGTTCTGCCCGGGACGGCCGAAGCCGCGGTACCACCCGGATTGCACAAAACTGCACCCCTCTGCTGCCCTTAACGCAGGCTACGCCCGTTCAACGCGGGAGGCTCCGAGCCGGCTGCCGTACTTCCTGACACGGCGCACCTCACAGCGGCATAATGCCGGCGCGTCTCTCTGCGAGCGGAATAAACGGCTCTGCTCTTCACAGCCAAAAATATTTACTCAAATATTTTACTCTTAATTTCCCCCGATGTCAATGTTTTAGCCGTAAATCGCGGAGAAAATATCGGAAGCGGCGAATAAAAAATACCTGTCCGCGGGAGCTGTGTATCTGCGGACAGGTATTTTTCATATTGTAAATACTTATAATTCCGACTTATCCTTGACAGTTCTGCAATTCATTTCAAGTTCGTCAAACGCCGCTCTGTTATCCATGACAAGTTTTCTTATAACAAACAAATAATAGAGCGAACCGGCGATTCCGACCACGCCGCCGATAACGGCATTATATGCGAGAGTTATAATCGGAGAAACCAGCGGTTCAAACTTCTTGACTATCCCGACCGGATTGGTCAGGACCTCCTTGCTGTATTTTAAATCCATTATTCCGCTGATAATATTAAGCACACCGGGAATTATCAGTATCCAATAAAGATATATTCCCGCAATTATCTGAACTCCTGCGATGCAGAGCCATATTATCGCGTTAATTTTCATCTTTTCCGAAAGGTCTTTCAGGAGCGTTTCCGGAGTTTTTGCCGATTCCTCTGCCGCAAAATTCGGCTTAACAGCACATCCGCAATTAACGCAAACTGCCGCCTGAGCGGAAATTTCCTTTCCGCAGTGCGTGCAGAATACGGTCTCGCGACCGGATGTGTTCAACACTCTTGTGCTGCAACCGCATCCGATGCAGACATCCGCATTGTCATTTAATTCCTTTCCGCAATACGCGCAGTATTTCATACTTATTATCCTCCTTCACACAGCAAAAAATACGCAAAAGAGCCACAGAATGAACAAGTGTCCCTTTTGCGTATTCATTCCTATACAGCGCAGCTTACATATACTCCGTTACATGATTTTCAAGCTGTCCGATAATTCTGTTATACTTGAAGTCAATTACCGATGTCCGTCCGGCTCTGACCCTTATGGTTTCATCAGTGAAAAAGTTCGCGCACGATACGGTGATTACAGAATCGCAGTCGATATCAAACTCCAGCTTCTGCATTTTCTTCACTTCGCCTTTAAAGACACCGTTCGCGTAAACTTTCATAGTAAAACCTACCAGAGCTTTTTGGGTAACACCGTTAACTATAACTTTCCCGGATGCCGCATTCTGTGCAGAGGGCTCTACCTTGCTTCCGCAGCTGGAGCAGAACAACGCACCCTGAGATAATGCCTTGCCGCATTTTGAACAAAAAGCCATAAATCATCCCAAGCCTTCGAATAACAGCGCACCCCAAACAAAAGACAAAACTATAGAAAGGGGTATCGCGATTATACACTGCGTTTTGAGCTTTTTGTTTGATGCATACTGTTTGATGCCCTTGATACCGAAAATTAAGCCAACAATAGGACATAGGAACGCGAATCCGAGCGCAAAACGCGCAGTCTTCGGGTTTTCCGCCATGTCGTTTGCTACGGGTGCGGGAGCCGGTGCAGGCTTAGCCTGCGTCGAGCATCCACACGACGGACACACTACAGCTTCATCATGAATTTCTTTGCCACATTTTTCACAGTACTTCATTTTTTTGACCTCCCTTAATAAAGTAATTTGATTGTATCACAACCTCAGGTTGTTGTCAATAACTAATAATAAGTTTTTTATTTTACTCCGAATCGTTGTTAAAATTATTATGGGTGATGCAAATGATAAAGAATCTCAAAAAACTCCGTAATTTTCACGGTATAAGCCAGCAACAACTTGCCAATGTTGTGGGGGTCAGCCAACAATCCATAAATAAATATGAAAATCAAAATGTAGAGCCCGATATATCAACGCTGATAAAGATAGCAGATTATTTTTCAACAACAGTGGACTATCTTGTCGGGCGAACGGAAAGCACGGACGGCGCAGAGAGCATTGTGCTGACGCATGACGAACATCTTGTTATATCCGGATATAGATTCTTGAATGATGAAGAAAAGCAGATAGTAAGATTGGTCATAAACAACCACCGCAATTGATTTGTAAAAAACAGCTATCCCCTCTCTGCCCGAAAGCAGCGAGGGGATAACAATTATATATCACAAAAGCGGAGAACCCTCTTGAGCTCTCCGCTTTGTTTTATTTATGTTGCCCTACTTCTATCAATAATAGCGATATCCGGCGAGCTTCTGCGCGGCCCGGGCACGGGTTATAGATCTCTTGATAATCATAAACTTGTTCTCAAGAGCAAGATTGAACGACATCGAAACGGTCTTTACTACCCTCTTCAGGTTGAAATCGACCTTTGCGGAGAAGCGAATCATCGTAAGGCCGAAATCGGCGATGCTTACTTCGCTGTCCGGCTCAAATTTGCCGTCGGACGCTTTGACTATTCCGTTGCCGACAGCCCACACTGCGGCTTTAAACGCAGGATCCGAGCTGTCGAGATCGGCAAATGAAATGTTCTCGGTATTGACATCGGGCGAGCCGGCCATGCCGTAAAGAGCCTGAACAAGAGCCGACTTTGTCAGCGCGGAATCGGGGCTGAACTGCGTCTCGGAAGTGCCCGCCATGTAGCCTTTTCTGAACATAAACTCGATTGCATCGTAATACTCCGAATCGGACGTGACATCCGCAAACGGGAAGTTTGCATCGGGCAAAGCGTCAAGGATTCTGTCGGCGATATGTCTGTGGCCCGCTGCGTTCGGATGGTATGTGTCGCAGGTCGTGCCCGTTGTATCGACAAAGATATGGCCGTATTTCTCGGCGCCCTCCTTCATCGGCTTGTTCGCTATATCGACGACCATTTGTCCGAGATTGATGCTCCGGCTGTCATCCTTGCTCTCCTCGGTGTCTGTCGCTCCGTCGTCGCTCTTGACGCTCGTGTCGAACATTCCGATAACCAGAAGCTGAACATCGGGATTCAGAGCATATATATCCTCAATGACATGGTTCCAGTTCTCAAAGAAGTTTTCGAGCCCGTATTTAAGCGCACGCGGGAGAACTCTGATAAGCTCGGGCATTGCGTCGGTAATCTTAGCGAGCTCAACTATTTTGTCGAGCTTATCGTTGACTATGCCGTTCTCCTTGAGAAGATCGCGCAGAGCCTTGACATACTTGCTGCAAGTGCCCTCTTTTTCGAGAATATCGGCGATGACCCATGTGAGATAAGTGCCGAAATCGTTTCCGCCGACACCGAGGGTAATAAGACCCGCCTGTGAAATTGCGCGGCGATACTCGGGAATCCTCGTTTTCATGACCTCGGGATCATGAGAATCGTGGAAGAGATAATCGTCTCCCGGATAATCATCCTCAAGCATGTAGCGGATATCTATCGTCCTGAATCCGGGGCAGGCCATCGGAACATAATTCACTCCGAGAGCATCGGCAACATACGCGCCGTATGAATTTTCAACGCGTTTGAACTCAGAATCCACATACACAAGGTCGTTGTGACCGCTGGCGACACTGTCGCCCAGAAGCACATATGTGCCGTAATCATAATACTTCTTTGCGTCTGCACTCTCGGTGCTGCCCGCGGCGAAGCAGACCGAGGAGCCGAAGGCCAATACGCATGTGAGAATCACTGCGACCGCCCTGCTTATAAACCTTTTCATTTTGATCATCCTATCAAAATAGATAAAGCCGCACAGTCAAGAAACTGTACGACTTTAAAGTATCACAGATTTTTTTGAAAATCAATGTCCGAGGGTAAAAAAAATAAATTATCCTAAATCAGTAGGCATTGTTTTTAAAAAGTGCGGTCATCCGCCAAATTTACAGGGCTTATTCATCGGCTTATTCCGATTATATGTTTCTCCGCTTCGACGCTGAGCGGCGTATAAGCGTTTATTTATTTCGTTTGCAGATCAAAAACAACGACCGCCTTATCTGCGCCGAGAAACATCTTCCCGTCGCTTACGAGCATATTAAAGACGAGCGGGAAATCGCAGTCGAACTCTGTTTTTAGCATATCTCCGTTTTCGGATATTTCGAGCAAGACCGATTTGGGATTTTCTCCGACGCAATCGGAAAGAAGAATATACGCCCGCTCGTCATCTATAAATCACTTGTTCATTAACAATTTCCATTGCTCGATTGCGAATATTATTCATCTTTTGCACCCACAACATCATATCGGTTGTTTTGAGTTCTTCGGCAACTTTTTCTTCTTCGGCAAGGTCTTTTACCAACCGAGAAAAAAGATTTTGAGCCTGTTCTTCGATGTTGGCAAGATAAGGATACAACTTTTTCGATGTAAGCAAATTGTAATATCTGATACGATGGTGTTGTTTGAGATACCGCCTGTGACGATTTGCCCATACACCGATATGCAGTTCCGGTTGTTCTTTTGTTACAATGCAAGGTAAATAATAACCACCCTGCATTTCGTGATTTACATTCCGATTTTCAAATTCTGTGCTCACAATAAAACCTCCTTGTATTTGGTAACACCATTTTACAAGGAGGTCTTTACTTTGTCGAATGTACGGATTAATCCGCAGTCCAACGGGATTCAAAATTATCTTTATCCATACTTAATCCATCATTTAAGCTTTCAAGAATTTGTTTGCCATTCGGCATCATTTTGAGTGTTGTTAAATAATTGCGGATTGCACCTCTTATGTCTTTTAAAGAAGCTTTTGATTTAATCCAGTTTTGAGGAACGAACATCTTACCGTTATCCATTGCCTCTGCCGATGCGTTTTCCATCGCCATATTTAAACAATTACCTGCCATATCTATAACGGTATCTAATAGATTTTCAGAGGTAAGTGTTTTCAAAGCAACAGAAGGCGACGGAACAGAATCATTCATCTTGTTAATCTCACATAAAATAACAGAAATTGAATAAAGATGGTGATATGGAGCATAAGCTTTCATTGCTAAAAGCGTTTCATTTAACCCCATTGGGTTATCTTTATTCCACTTTTCATAAAGTTTATTAAACATCACATTTAAAGCTTGAACATTTTCCGGAGAGTAATCTCTGTGAAACAGTTGGTCAAAATACTTGTCGAATATTTTTGTTTCACTATATGAGATTGTAGGTCTTTGTGAATGCCAAGCAATAAGTTGTTTTCCTAAATCGGTCAAATTAACAATATGAGAAGTATTATACTTGACCGAATCCACTTTTTCGCCACGTTTAGTAACAAAGTATCCGTCAGTATAGAATTGTTCGTAAGCTTTTTTCAACGCAAGAACCGATTTATCATTACTACGAAGGTCTCTTGCTTTAACAGCACTTTGGCTGTTAGTCGAGGTGCTGATATTATCCGCTCTATCCGAATCGCTAATTTCATAAAATCTAAACATTACATAAGCATCATCTGCTTTTTTCGCCGATTCACTGCAGCTAAACATTGTGTTAAGCGACTGACAACCGTTTACTACATTCAGCTCTTTCACCGATAATATATTATCGTGAATTGTCATTTGTGAACAGATTGCCGTTATACCGTTATGTAAGAAGAAAAAGTCACTTGCGTTCTTTTTTATGGTTTGAGCAATGCCTTTATTTACTTTATTGCTTGTACCTAATGATTGACGAACATTTTTACGAAACAAGCTTCCGTCTTTAATTCCCGGAATTTTAATACATTCTTTAAGCGGTAAAGCAACTATAACAGCTTTTGTATCTCCGATAGTAAGTTCCATATATTTTCCGTTTTCAAGCACAAATTCGTGATTAATATATGGTCTGTTTTTATTTAATGCTTCGTCATATTTAAATTTTAGAGTATCATTATCAATTACATTGAGATTAGCTTGCAGCACTTCACTCTCAGCGAGTTCTCTTTGAAAAGCAGAGAGGTCTGCTTTTGCCGACTCTGTAAGTTCTGATGTAGTAATAAGCTCAAAACAAATTTCGTAATCATCTTCAATAGCATTTGCCATTTCATTAATTTTAATTTGCAGTTTTTGATTTGCTCCATCCTGCAGATGAATTAAATCCTTTACTTGAATCCAAGAAGAAAGTACTTCTCGTAAAGGTGCAGAATCTACGGAATCGCCGCTATAAAACTTGCCCTGAATTATGTAGATAGTTGACGATTGATTATCTATATATACAGCATCAATTTGCTTATCGCCTGCCCCATCGGTAATGCAATCTTTTGTTTCGTATGTATCAAGGTTATGTATGTTGCGAAGATACCAAGCAACAAATCTCTGTCCGTCATTTGGATAATTTTGTTGGTAGTATTCTTGGGATATTTCTGACAGGATTTTATTATACATCGTGATTATCTCCAAAATTATATCATCTTGAAATGCCTTAAAGCATTCATAATAGCTTCTTCTTTATCTTTCGTACACTGCGGCTGTTTGGTATTTTCGGATTTCGGCTTATTGTAATTCTCTCGCTCAGTAATTCCACACTTGGTTTTTACTTGTGCTATGTTGAGCGATGAAACTTTTAAACCAAATCTTTCAAATATGTAATCTTTAATTTCTTCATAGGTTGCTCTTGCTTCGGACGATGTTAAATCCAACTCGTCCATATCAACTGTAATGTCAATATATGTATCTGGAATTTTTCTAACCAACTGCACCACCGTTTCAACATGATTCGTATGCGGGAACATATCGACGGGCTGAATCTTTTCGACTTTATAGCCGCGCTTTGTCAGAAGGCGCAGATCGCGCTGCTGAGTTTCGGGGTTGCAGGAGATATAGACTATCTTTTTCGGCGCGAGGGTCACAAGCGACGACAGGAAGCACTCATCGCTTCCGGCGCGCGGCGGATCCATGAAAACTATGTCCGCTTTTTCTCCGTCCTGCGCCATGCCGAGCATGAATTCGCCCGCATCGTCACAGAAGAAGCGCACGTTCTTTATGCCGTTTCGCTTGGCGTTCGATATTGCGTCGTGAACGGCGTCGCGATTGAGCTCAACGCCTATTACCTCGCCCGCCCGCTTCGATGCGACGAGCCCTATTGTGCCGATACCGCAATAGGCGTCGATGACATTTTCGCGCCCGCTCATGTCGGCATATTCCATAGCAGTGTTATAGAGCACCTCGGTCTGCACCGGGTTTATCTGATAAAATGAGTGCGGAGATATCCTGAATGTAAGTCCGCAAAGCTCATCCTCGATTTTGCCCGTACCGTAGAGCACATTTTCGCGCTCGCCGAGCACAAGGCTCGTCTGATAGGGGTTTATATTGTGGACTATTGTGGTTATGTCCGGATGCTCCTTGCGAAGCGCCTTGACGAAGTTGTTCTTCGCGGGGAAAATCGGCCCCGCCGTGACCAAAACGACCATTATCTGATTCGTTTTAAAGCCGCGCTTGACGAGGACATGGCGGAGCGTGCCGCTGCCGCTTCGCTCGTCATACGGCTGAATCTTAAAGCTCCTCAGCATATTGCGGACGGAGACGATTATCTCATCCGCTTTTCTGTCCTCCGTCAGGCATGAATCGACGCAGACTATGCTGTGCGTGCCGGACTGATAGACTCCGGAAATTATCTTTCCGTTTCTCGCCGTGGCGAACGCCGCCTGAACCTTGTTGCGGTAATGATACGGCTCGTCCATGCCGATTATCGGCTCGACACGTCCGAATTCGCCGAGCAGCCTTTCGGTCTTTCTCTGCTTGAAGCCGAGCTGCTCCGCGTAGCTCAGATTTTGAAGCTGGCATCCGCCGCATTTTTTATAGAGAGGACATTTCTTTTCTTCCGTCATGTTTTCTTCTTTCCGTTTGGGTATACGATATTTATTATTTTTATTTATTTGCCCTGTCGAGCCTTCTTTTCCGCCTTTTCTCTGTCTTTCTTTGCAACATCGTTGGTGTTCATCGAGTTGCGGAACACCACGAAGCGGTCAAACAGGAATTCGGTGACGAAGTTCGTCAGCATACAGATGACCTCGACGAGGTAGTTATTCCATAAAAGGTCGGTTGTGGCGTACTTTGTAAACCAGGTTGAAAGCGGAGTAAACACGCAGTAATATGCCGCGACCTTGAGCATGGCTATCGGGACATTATTAGCCGACTTGAAGGTGAACTTGCGGTTGAAGGTGAAATTCCAAAGCACCGAGAGCACAAGTGAGATAAGATAAGCTACCCACTCCTTGAAATGGCAGACCTCAAAGAACAGAGTATAAGTCGTTATCTGAATGATTCCCGCAGACGCCGAGAAAAGAGCGAACTTTACGGTCTGGAGAATATTCTCTTTTGTGCTGAGCTTCTGAGTTTCGGCAACGTCCTGTTTTTCTTTCTTTTTGTCCGACATATTTGTCTCTCCTTTTATTTTTTACGAATTGCCCGCGTTTTTGAGCATCTCTTCCGCCGATTTCAGCTGAAGCTCCGTTACCTCAAGTCCGCCGGTTATCCGCGCTATCTCATGTATTCTGCCCTCGGTATCAAGGCGTTCGACCTTTGTGTAGGTCTTGCCGTCCGAGACGGATTTGCTGATTTTCATATGGCAGTCCGCCTGCGCCGCTATCTGCGCCGAATGGGTGACGCATATGACCTGCCTGCCGCGGGACACCTCCTTGAGCTTCATGGCGACCTTCTGCGCCGCCCTGCCGCTGAGTCCGGTGTCTATCTCGTCAAATATCATCGTGTCGAGCCCGTCTCTGCCCGCTATGACGCTCTTTATCGCGAGCATTATGCGCGACAGCTCGCCGCCCGAGGCTATTTTTGCAAGGGGCTTCAGCGTCTCGCCCGCGTTAGCGGAGATAAGAAACTCTATATTATCCGCGCCGTTTATTGTAAACGCAGTTTTTTCTCTGTTTACCCTGAAGCTGACCGACGGCATATCGAGAAACTCAAGCTGCTCGGTCACTCCGCGCTCAAACTCGCGCGCCGCCTTTTCACGCGCCGCCGTAAGCCTTTCGGCAAGGGCGCGAACCTCGGCCTTCGTTGAGCCGACAAGCGAATCGAGCTCCTTGACGCGCTCGTCGGAGAGCGCTATCTCGTTTCGCTCCTCGCGCGCGGAATCGAGGAATGAGAGCATATCCTCCTCCGTAGAGCCGTATTTTACGGAAAGGCGGAAAAGCTCATCGAGCCTTGCCTCTATCTCCTCGAGCTCGGAGGGGTCATATAAAAAATCCTCTATCGCCGAGCGAAGCTCCCCTGCGCAGTCCTCAAGCTCGTAGCCGACGGTGCGCAGCGTCTTTGCAGCGGGCTCGACATCCTTATAGAAGCGCGCCGCATCCTCTGCGTTGCCGGCGCAGTCGTCTATTGCGCTTATGACGCCGAAGCTGTCATCCGCGCCGCGGAGGATATCATATGCCGCGCGGAGCGAAGCGGTGACGCGCTCGCAGTTTTGCAGCAGCGTCTTTCGCTCGTTCAGCTCATCGCGCTCGCCCGGCTTTATATCCGCCTGTTCAAGCTCGGATATCTGATAATCGAGCAAGTCGAGACGGCGAAGCTTCTCCGACTCGTCCGTTCTGAGAGAGTCGCGCTCCCTGATATATGAACAGAGCTCTCTGAATTTTTCTCTGTATTCCTCAAGCAAATCGGCGTCGTCCGCTATGCAGTCGATGAACTCGAAATGCTTTTCGGGCGCCATGAGCGCCTGATTGTCATGCTGACCGTGTATGTTTATCAGCTCATGCCCCGCCTGCCTCAACGCGGCGACATTAGTCGGCACGCCGTTTATGCGGCAGGTATTTTTGCCGTCCGAGCCGAGGGTTCGGCGAAGAAGTATATTCCCGTCCTCGTCGGGCTCGATATCGTATTCCGAGAGTCTCGCGGCGGTTGCTTTTGAAACGCCGGAGAACAGCGCCGTGACACTTGCGGACTGCGCTCCCGTTCTTATGAGCTCGCGCGAGGTACGTTCGCCGAGCACCGCGTTTATCGAATCGATTATAATCGACTTGCCCGCGCCGGTTTCGCCCGTAAGGACATTGAGCCCCGAATCAAATTCGATGTCGGCGCTCTCAATTATTGCTATATTCTCTATTTTCAGACTGAGAAGCATAGCTCAAACCTCATTTTTCGATAAGTCGTTTTATGGAATCCTTCATCTGCGAAGCGTAGCTTTCGTTTCTGCAAAGAGCAAATATCGTGTCGTCGCCCGCAAGCGTGCCGACAAGCCCCTCCCAATGCATGGAATCGAACGCCGCGCACGCCGCCTGCGCCATGCCGGTATAGCAGCGAATGGCTATGATGTTGCCCGCAAAATCGGCGGAGACGACGGACTGGGCGAAGATGCTTTTGAACTTCGAAAGCAGCTCGTCGGACTCGGTCTTTGTGACCGCGTACTTATACTGACCGTTCGCACCCATGGTCTTGACAAGGCGCAGCTCCTTGATATCGCGCGAAACTGTCGCCTGAGTTGCGTCAAAGCCGCTGTCTCTGAGCTTTTGAAGAAGCTCGTCCTGGGTTGACAAGTCATATTTTTCAATTATTTCGAGTATCGCTTCCTGTCTTCTTTTTTTCAAAGTTCTACCTCCCGTTTGCCGTGAGAACTGCTGTTCCACTTCATCATTTTTCTGTTAAGTATATCTAAAAAGCTATCATTTTTAAGTCTTATAAAATCGGCGGAGATGTCCGCTTTTTCGACGGTTATACTCCCCTGCGCCGACACGGTGAACGGCTCGTCGCCGTCGCACGAGACGCATATCGGACCCCCGTCGTCGGAATATATCCGCAGCACGGAGTCCTCGCCGAGAACGAGCGAACGGGTGAACACAGAATGCGAGCAAATGGGAGTCAGAATCATGCACTCAAGCTTCGGGTCAACAACGGGTCCGCCCGCGGAGAGCGAATATGCGGTTGAGCCCGTCGGCGTTGAAACAATGAGCCCGTCTCCGAGATAGCGGTTGAAAAAGTTCCCGTTGAGATCGACGTTTATCTCGGATATTTTGCTGAGCCTTGAGGGGCGCATGACGGTGGAATCGTTCATATTGTAGCCGCTCTGCACGCGGTCTCCGTCCGTTGCGGTGGTTTTGAGCATCATGCGCTTATCCATGCTGTAGTCGCCGGTTATGAGCTTTTCGAGCAGGTCGAGCTCGTGTATCTCAAGACCCGCCATAAACGCAAGGCGGCCGGCGTTGATACCCAAAACGGGCTTCGAATAAACCGCCGCCTTCTTTGCGGAGTGGATTATCGTGCCGTCTCCGCCCACGGTTATAACAGCCTCGCAGCTTTCGAGCAGCTCTTTTTCCGGCAAAAATACCGCCTTTGTGTCGGAGAAAACCTCCTTTGTGTCGAGCGGCAGAGAATATGCCGCACCGAGCTCGTCGAGCCGCCCGCAGATGAGCCTCGTCACCCCTGCGGCATTTCTGCGCGTTAAATTGGGAATTATCGCAAAAATCATAATTATTCTCCCGCCTTGAACCGTGCGTGCGCCGCGCCGACAACTCCCGCGATATCGGGCACCGACGGTGTCTGCACTTCGGACTTTTTCAGATATACAAGGTATTCTATATTGCCCTCCGGCCCTTTGACCGGAGAAAAATCGAGAGCAAATACCGAAAATCCCGCCTGCACGGCATAAGAACAGACATTTTCGATAACTTTTATATGTATGCGCGGATCCTTGACCACGCCTTTCTTGCCGACATTTTCTCTCCCCGCTTCAAACTGGGGCTTTATCAGGCAGACGGCACTGCCGCCGTCTTTTATCAGCGGCGAAAGCGCGGGCAGGATGTGTTTCAAAGAAATAAAAGAGACGTCCGCGCTCGCAAAATCCGCGCGCTCGGGAATTTCTTTTTCGGTTATGTATCTGAAATTTGTCTTTTCGAGGTTGACGACGCGGGAATCGCGCTCCAGCACGGGCGAGAGCTGCCCGCTCCCCGAATCGACGGCGTAGACTTTTTTCGCGCCGTTTTGAAGCATACAGTCGGTAAATCCGCCTGTCGAAGCGCCGATATCTATGCATAAATATCCGCTTAAATCGAGCTTGAAAACCTCAACGGCTTTCTCGAGCTTCAGCCCTCCGCGGCTGACATAGCGCTCGGTCTCCCCTTTATATTCGATTATATCACAGGCATTTGCCAAAAGTCCAGCTTTAGAGACCACTTTGCCGTTTAAATATACATTGCCGCTTTTTATCATTTCCTTGGCTTTTTCACGCGACGGCGCGATGCCCACGGAGACCATAAGAGCGTCTATACGCTTTCTGTTTTCGTCCACTTTCAGTCCTCCGCGGAGGCGATAAACGAGAGAACGCCCTCCTCGTCAAAGCCGTATTCGTGCAGTAGAGACTCGACGGACGCCTGCTTGACGAAGCCGTTTTCAATGGCTCTTAAATGATATTTTCCGCCAAAGCCCGCCTTGGAGAGATCGAACAGAAAGCCTTCGCCCGCTCCGCCGCGGCGTATGCCCTCTTCAAAGAAATAAACATCCTTGCAGGTCTTTGCCGCCTCAACCGCGCCCTCGCAGACTGGGATTATGCGGTTGAGCTTTATGAGCTTCACGGATTCACCCGCATTCAGGAGCTTCTCATATGCGAATGCACAGGCCGAGAAGGTTCTGCCGTAAGTCACAATAGCTTTTTCGGCTTTCTCGTCGCCGAACACGTCAAAGTCCTCAAAGGTCGGCTTTATGCTCTCGGGTATGGCTCGCTGAGCGCCGCGCGGATATCTTACCGCGACGAGCTTGGATTCGGAATAGAGCGCCTGCTGCATGGCGTGCTTCAATCCCTCATAGGACGAGGGAGAATAGACGGTTATATCGGGCACGCTCCTGAACATGGAGACATCGAAAACGCCCTGATGAGTCTCGCCGTCCTCGCCGACAAAGCCGGCGCGGTCAACGGCTATGACCATCTTCTGCTTTTGCAGCGCGGCGTCGTGCAGAAGCTGATCAAAGCAGCGCTGAAGGAAGGTAGAATAGACGGCGAAAACCGGGATAAACCCGCTCTTTGCAAGGCCGAGCGCAAACGCCACGGCGTGCTCCTCGGCGATGCCTATATCAAAGAATCTGTATTTATATTCATTCGAGAACCGCTCAAGCCCCGTGCCGATGGACATAGCCGCGGTTATGGCGCAGACGCGGTCATCGCAGGAGGCGAAGCGGCACATGATATCGCCGAAATGGCTCGAAAAGCTGGTGCCAGTCGAGAGCGGTTCACCCGTATTGATATCGAACTTCGAGATTCCGTGGAACTGCTCGGGCGAACGCTCGGCAAAGTCGTAGCCCTTGCCCTTGAGCGTATTGACATGGAGAAGCACGGGCTTATCATACTTCTTCGCCATTTCAAAAGCCTCGCAGAGCTGCTGAATATTGTGTCCGTCGATAGGCCCGATATAGTGAAGTCCGAGATCCTCGAACCATGAGTCTGAATAGATAATGCGCTTCAACGCGCTCTTTATGTCAAACGCCGCATCCGAGAGCTCGTTTCCTATAAGCGGGATATGCTTTAAGAGCTTTTCGGTGTGCGCCTTCATGCGGTAATACTCGGGCTTTGCCCTGACAACGGCGAGATAACGCGCCATAGAGCCGACATTCTCGGAGATGGACATCTCATTGTCGTTGAGCACGATTATTAATCTGTCATGCGTTCTGCCCGCGTTATTGAGCGCCTCATAGAACATTCCGCCGGTCATCGAACCGTCTCCGACGACGGCGACAACGGTGTTCTTGCTGCCGCGCATGGTATTCGCGGTAGACAGACCGAGGGCGCTTGATGCGGCGGTGCTGGAATGGCCGCTGTAAAACATATCGTGCTCGCTCTCCTCGGGGCGGCAGAAGCCCGAGAGCCCGCCCTCCTGACGCAGGGTGTGGAAGCGCTCGTATCTGCCTGTGAGCAGCTTGTGGGTATAGGCCTGATGGCCGACATCCCAGACAAACTTATCGCGCGGGGAATCAAACTCCTTATGCATGGCAAGCGTCAGCTCCACAACGCCGAGATTCGACGCGAGGTGGCCGCCGTTCTTCGACACGGTGTCGATAAGAACGGTGCGTATCTCGGCGGCAAGCTCGTTGAGCTGAGCGTAGCTCAGGTCTTTTATATCCGCCGGGGAATGTATATTTTTAAGGTACTTGTCAGTTGACATTTGACTTCAACCTTTCGCTTTAATCGAATTGACGGTCACTTATTTCTTGAAAGCAGCTTTTTTGAAAGCGACACAAGAAACTCAGACTCTCCGCCGAACACGTCGAGCGCGTCTATCGCTTTTCGGGTGAGCTCAGCGGCTATTTTCTTCGCCTCTTCGAGTCCGAGGAGCGAGACATAGGTGTTTTTGCAGTTCTCTGCGTCACTGCCGACGGGCTTGCCGAGGGTTGCTTCATCACTCGTCACGTCGAGAATATCATCGACTATCTGGAACGCTATGCCGAGATTTTCGGCATATACCCTTGCGGCCTCAAGCTTCATATCATCGGCTCCCGCCGCTATGCAGCCGAGCTGACAGGCGCATCTTATAAGCTCGCCTGTCTTGAGAATATCGACCGAGCGGAGGTCGTCGGCCGCAACCGTTTTATTTTCGTTTTCAAGATCCTGAACCTGCCCCGCAATCATTCCGGCGCAGCCCGACGCACGCGCAAGGAGCGAGACCGCCTTTGCAACGGCATCGGCGGGGATATCTTCGGCCTCGCCCGCAGACTGGAACGCAAAGGTCAAAAGAGAGTCGCCCGCAAGCAATGCATTCGCCTCGCCGAACTTTATATGGCTCGACGGCTTTCCGCGGCGCATATCGTCGTCGTCCATGCACGGCAGATCGTCGTGGATGAGCGAGTAGGTGTGGATAAACTCGATGGCGCAGGCAAGGGGCAGAGCCGCTTCGACAGAGCCGCCGCACATTCTGCAAAATTCGAGTGTCAGCATCGGGCGTATGCGCTTGCCGCCGTTTTCGACACTGTACCTCATCGCCTCGAGCATTTTTGCTTCGCCCGCGCCGGACGGCTCAACCGAAAGGCGAGACATCAGCGCGTTGTTTATCATCAAAATATACTCGTCGGCGGTATATTTTTTACTCATCTTCATTCTCCTTTTCAAGCTCGGACAGCTCCTTTATCTTCGTCTGAGCCTTGTCTAAATACTCATTGCAGAAAGAGACCAGCTTCGTCCCCTCCTCAAAGAGCTTCAGCGACTCATCGAGAGACGCATCGCCGCGCTCGAGAGCCGAGACTATATCTTCGAGCCTCTTGACGGAATCCTCGTAGGTTTTCTTAGCCATTGTCTGTTCCTCCGTTTCTGACAGCTGAAGTGACGCGGGCGGTGAGCTTCAAATCCGCCGAGGTCACGGTTATATCGTCGCCCGCTTCGGGGACGTTTGTTTTTGAAATCAGCTTCCCGTCGCGCTCGACCGCCGCATATCCGCTCGAGAGTATCCTCAAGGGGCTTAACGCATCGAGTCTGCCCGCGAGTACGGACAAATTGAGCTTATCCCTATGCTGCACCCGCAGAGCTGCCGACTGCATATCGGAGAGCAGAGAATCGAGCGTCTGGCGCTGAGCGACTATCTGCTGCATAGGTCCGTATGCCGAGAGCTCTGCCGATATTCGCTTTATTTCATTGCAGCCGAACCGCACATACGAATCCAGCGCGGAGACGCAGCGCCTGCCGAGCTGATTGATATATGCGTGCTGCTCGGCTCTGTCGCTGACGGCGAGCTCCGCCGCCGCAGACGGGGTCGGCGCGCGCAAATCGGCCGCGAAATCGCAGATAGTGAAATCAGTCTCATGACCGACCGCGGAAATCACGGGGATATCGCTCGCCGCGACCGCGCGGGCAACCTTTTCTTCGTTGAAAGCCCACAGCTCCTCAACCGAGCCGCCGCCGCGCCCGACTATGAGCACATCGGCGTAATGCCCCGCATTGAAGCGTTTTATCGCGTCCGATATCTGACCCGCCGCCGACGCGCCCTGAACCTGAACGGGGCAGATGATAATCTGCGTTGACGGGCTGCGGCGCGTTATGACGTTTATTATATCCCTGACGGCGGCACCCGTGGGCGAGGTTATAATTCCTACACGACGGGGAAAGCGCGGTATCGGGCGCTTTCTCTCCTGAGAAAACAAGCCCTCCGCTTCGAGCTTTTTCTTGAGCTGCTCAAAGGCTATGCTCAGAGCGCCCGCTCCGTCGGGCTGCATATCCTCGATATAGAGCTGATACTGACCGTCGCGCTCAAAGACGCTGACATGACCCCTGGCGATAACCTTCATACCGTTTTCGGGCATGAAGCCGAGGCGCTCGTTGTCATACTTGAACATGACCGCGCGCACTGCCGCCTTCTCATCCTTGAGGGTCATATAAAAATGCCCTGTGCGGTAGTGATTTGTGAAATTCGATATCTCCCCTCTGACAAAAACAGACCGCAGGTTATAGTCCGAATCCATGAGGGATTTTACATATCTGTTAAGTTGGCTTACTGTTACGCTGACGGTTTCAAGCATTTTTCCGCTCCCTGAGATAAGTCAGATACGCCGTTCCCGCGGCATTGTCCGCAGAGAATGCGGGCTCGGCAAAGTATGCGCCGAACTCCTCCGTAAACCTTCGGCGTATTATTGAATTGGACATCACGCCACCGGCAAAGACCAGCGGAAGCCGTCCGTATTTTTTTAGGATATTCTCCGTCATTTTTTCGAGAGCCGCCGCCACGGAATCAAGGCAGAAGAGCGCGACATCGCACTTGCTCTCTCCGCTTTTTATCATATCGAGGCACTTGTTCTCTATGCCCGAGAGACAGCAGTCCGTGCCCTTGACACAGGGCTTGGGCTTAAAAGTTTTTCGGCTTTCGAGCGCCGCTTTTTCAAGCTCGGCGCCCGCGGGGAAGCTCAGTCCCATGGCGACGCCCACTCTGTCAACAGCCTGTCCCGCGTTGAGGTCGAGCGTCCTGCCGACAATGTCTATATGGAGCAGCTTTTCTTCGTCGGGGCGCACCAAGAGCGCCTCGGTAGTGCCGCCCGAGACATGGAAGGCTATGAACTCGCGCTCAAAAAGCTCCGTATGCCCGCTCGAATAGACCGCCGCCGCGACATGACCCGCCTGATGCGAGAACTCGCAAAGCGGTATATCAAGCGCCGCCGAGAGGCACTTTGCGGTATTGAGTCCGACGGTAAAGCACGGCATATATGAGCCCTCCGCGTCGCGCGGGGCATACGATGCGCCGATATAATCGGGTCTGCCGCACTCTGATATAACGCCGCTCACCACCCTGAAAAGCTGCTGAGTATGATGAAACACGGCGTCGCTCTGGCGCAGTCCGCGCTCACCGCTTTTGACGGGCAGGAGCATCTTTTTTTGAAAAACACATCCGCTCACATCATCAAAGGCTGCGGCGGATGTAGTATAGTTACTTGTATCTATGCCGAGATAAACAGCCATGGCTTATTCCCCTTCCGGGACTTCCGCGCCGCTTCTGTCGGCAAGCTTTTCTTCGCGCACCACAGAGCCGAGAACACCGTTGACGAACGACGCATCCTCTGCCGTGGCGTATTTTTTGCACAGCTCGACAGCCTCGTTTATCGAGGCGCCCACCGGAACGGACGGTATGTACAAAAGCTCGCAGATGCTGAGTCTCAAGGCGGACAGCGCAACGCGGGATATTCTGTGCTTCTTCCAGTTCTTCGAATATTTCTCGATGATATCATCGATTGAAAACAGCTTGTCCCATGCGGTCTGGGCGAGCATGGACGCAAACTCGTCCGGCTCGATAAGCTCGTTTTCAAGGCTTATTGTTATAATATCGTCCATATCCGTCTCGGGATTAAAGGACTTTTCAAACAGCAGGGCAAACGCCTGCTCTCTCGACTGGCTTCTGGTCATAAACTTTTTCTGTACTCCCCTTAAAATTCCGCTCTCCCGCGGTCGGCATTATTCGGCATAAAAACCGAATCGAGCCCTCCCGCAAGAGAGGGCTTGAGAAAATCACTTTTCGCCTTCGGGCTTGATATCAATACCGGCTATTGAGACATTGACCTTCGAGACCATCTTTCCGGTCATGCTCTGCACGGCGTTCTTGACGTTCTTCTGAATCTCCGACGCGACTTTCGGAATCTTTGTTCCGGGCGTGATATTGACATGGATGTATATCTTCACGCCGTTATCCGACGGCAGGACGCGCACGGATTTTATCGCGTCTTCTCCGAATCTGAGAATCGAATGCACGTCGGGGGTCCTGGCGGCAAAGCTGCTCACGCCTTCAACATCCTTGGCGGCGTTGAGAGCTATTGCTGCGATAACATCCTCGGATATTACGAGGTTGCCGATATTGTCAACAGTTTTGTTTTCTTCCACAGGGCATTCCTCCTTCTGCCCTATATTATAACACAAACTTGAAAATTCTCAACTACTTAATTCAACAATTGTTATGTTTTCGGCCGAAAAACCTGTCTGTTTCAGAACGATTTCCTTTATTTGGAGAATAACCGTGTCATTTAAAGTGCCTTTTGCAACAATTACTTCAACGGTACCGTTGTTGATTATCACAACGCATTCGCTTCCGGTTTTCGCCTTTATCAGCGACTCGATATCGCCCTCGAGCTTCACGGCGTTCGAAAGTGCCTTGAGCGCGTCAGCCGCCTCCTTGACTGCTGCCGGGTCGGACGAGCTGTCCTTTATGACCTTATTGAGAATTTCGGCGGCCTCGTCATGGGCGGAGCTTCTCCTGAGCTTCGCAGAGGCAAAATAGTCGCCGCTTTTGCCGGTCGCCGCCGCGCTCTCCGAAACGCCCGACGAGCTGACGAGCTTTGCGTCGCCCAAGTTTCCGCCCGTGTTTTCAACCTCCTCTACCGACGGGCGTGTGTTCGCGTTCTTCACCGACGGGCGGTTATAGTACCAGTTTATAAACACTGCCGAGCCGAGAGCGAGAACGAGCGCCGCGGCGATTATCTGCCTTTTCCTGACGACCATAGATATCAGTCCTTTCGGGTTTCTTTTATTTGAACGGCGCGGTTACGCCGACATTTTTGTGATATATACGCGCGACGCGCTGATATCGAGCACGGCGGTTATCGCCTGAGTTATCTCCTGCCGCACGGCATCCGAGCCGCCGCCCTCGCAGACGACCGCAACGCCGCGTATTTTGGGCTGGATGAGCTTTATAATCATCCCGCCCTCGTTCCCGTCCGTCTCTATGAGGACATACTCCTTTTCGTTTGAAAAGTTTTCTTTTTCTATCGCGGTGCCGCCCGAGGTGTCGCTTTTTATCTTCTCGTTTTTTGCGTAGACCTGCTCGGCGCCGCTGTCTAAGGTCACCATAACGCGGGTCTTGCCCGCTCCGTCTATCGATGAGACTATCTCCGTCAGCCGCTTTTCGATATCCTCGGCGTAGGTCTCCTGATTCTGCACCGCAGTGACGCTCTCTTTTTTCTCCGCTTTCTTTCCGTCGGACGGCCGAAATTCGGAGATAATGAGCAGCAGCACTCCGAGCACTCCGACCGCGCAGAGCACCGCCAGCTTCTTGTCGGAAGTGAACGCGGACTTCAGTTTTTCAAAGGTCTGTTTGATATCCATAGCTTTCACTCCCGTTTCTTATGTCTATCACCGCGTCGCCCAGCAGCTTTTGCAGCCTCTCGACCGCCGCATCGTTTATAACAGCTCCGCTCGGCAATATGATATTCGCCTTTTTTATAAATATGCCGCCGCTCTCGTCTATATCCGTCAAAAGATCGATTTCACAGTCGGGGCAGCCGCAGGACGAGAGTATTTCGAGCACACAGTCCTGCATCTGCTGCGCATAGGCGGCGGTAATACGGTAGTTCACCTCGTCGTTGAGCCCGCTCGGTATCAGCGCCTCGGTGTCAGACGAATCAAGAGAAAAATCCGTTTTTATCAGAGCGTTTGCAAGCGGAAAAATGAGGGCGCATATGACCGCAGCAGCTGCGACGCACCGCATTATTTTCTGCATATTCCCCTTTGGCACGAGCGCATATACGACCGACGAGAATATCGCCGCAGCGCACACGCCGAGCGCCCATTTTTTCAGTTCCTCCATGCTATGCACCCGCCTTCACCGAGATAACTATACCCGTCGATATAATAAAGAGAGCCGCCGTAAAAATTATCGCCGCATTTATTACCGTCAAAGCGGACGAGAGCGTTTCGAGCACCTCGCCGGAAGCGTCGTCGCCCATGGACGAGGACAGCACGCCTAAAAGCTTCAAAAGCAGGATTCTCGCGGTAAGCTGCAGAATAACGGGCAGATCCATAAGCACAACGGCGATAACGCCGAACACTCCGACAGTGCTTTTGAGCAACGCCACGCTGCCGATTATCGAGGAATACGCATCGCTCAGAGCGCCGCCGACTATAGGCACGGCGGAGCTGAGCGCGAGCTTTATGCCCTTGGAGGTCAGAGTATCCGCGCTCCCGGCGAGCAGACTCTTGAGTCCCAGAACCGCCGAAAACGCCGCCGCGGCAAAAGACAGAACACCTATCGCAAGCTTTTTTATCATCTCGGCGAGCTTCGTGAGCTTTAACTCGGGGCTGAGCGACGCGGACACGCCGAAAGCCGAAAACGCGCCGCATAAGGGCATTATCACATTCCCCGCGGTCTGCGCCGCCGCCTGAGCCGCCGCCATGGCGAAGGAGCCGTAAGTCAGGGCGAGAGTGGGATTCCCGGCGGCCGTTATTATGCCCGCCAATACGGGAATGAGCGCGAGCATAAAGTCGGAGGTAGCTTTGACTGCGCTCACCCCCTGAGATATGACCCCCGCAGACGAGGCGAACACGGTTATCGCAACCGCACAGCCTATGACTGTATTGAGAGACTCGGAGAAGTTTTCGGCGGCGGCAGTGCCCTTTATGAGTCCGACAAGAATGACAATACCCGCTATCAAAACCATGTCCTTTATCGGCTTTGAAAAGCTTCCGCGCGCCATATCGCCGAACATCGAAACGAGCTTTTTCGGCGAGGGCGAGAGCAGAGATTGCCAATCGGCAATATCAATTCCCGCAGAATCAAGGCTGTCCTTTATATCATCCGGCAAGGTGTCGCCGAGCCTGTCTGCGCCGCTCGACTCATAAAAGGACGAGTAATCATCCGTCGTCTCCTCCCCTACGGCGAAGCACACAGCGGCATTCAAAAAGAACAGAATGAGCAGAGCCGCAAATACTTTTAAGCTTCTCATAAACTTCCCTCAGATATTTATAAGTTCTTTTGCAAGCCCGACCGCCGACCTTATAAGCGGCAGGGCGAGCGCGATTATCGCCGCCTTTGCCGCGAGCTCGGACGCGCCCGCCACGGCGGAGTTTCCGTTATCGCGGCAGATGTCGCCCGTAATCTGAGCCGCAACCGCAACGCCGAGCGCCTTTATCAGCACGGACACGCATTCATTGCCCGCAGAGCTCATATCGGCAAAAAAATCGAGCTGCGAGATTATATTTTGCAAAACGCGCACCGCATAAGCCGCTATCACCGCGACTGCCGCTATCTGGACTATCGGCGCATATTCGGGGCGGTGCTGCTTTATCACGGCGCATATAACGCACACCGTAACCGCGAGCGCGGCGGTTTTCAGTATCTCCGTCATATCAGCCTCCGAGCAGTCCGCTCACGGCATCGAGCAGTTGCGAAAGATACGGCAAGAGCATTATCAGCACGGCAGCGATACCCGCAAGCACGGTTATCAGCGCGTAGTCGTCGCGCCCCGCACGCGAGAGCACCTGACTCAGCACCGCCACGATTATACCGACCATTGCTATTTTTATAACTATTCCCGCTTCCATAGACGATGCACGGCGAACGCCGTTCCTTTCTTTTTTATACAGCTTTTATACAGCCGCTATCACGATGACCGCGCCTGCGAGCGCTCCGAGAGGCGGCAGGACCTTTGCGTATTTCTTTTTCTTCTCCCGCGCCCCCGACAGACGCAGTTCGAAGTCGGATATAAACATATCGCAGTTTGCAAGCTGACCCTCAAGCGCGGTAGTGCCGAGCGAACGCCCGAAGGAGACCAGGCGCGAGACATCGGACGGGCCCAAGCCGACGGTATTTTCCCGCGCGGAAAGCGAATCGCTCCACGCCTGCGGAAACGGTTCGCTCAGGCAGAGCCGTTCGCACTCGGGGATAAACACAAGCTCTTTGAGCTCCGGAGTCGACGAAAGTATCTCAAGGACATCCCCGACCGGACAACAGCAGCATTCGAGCTGAGTTCTCACAATGCGCAGCATTACGCATATTTTTTCAAGCAGGCTCACGCGAAGCGTCAGCATACGCGCCGCATATCCGCCCGCAAGGCACAGTGCGACAGCCGTCAACAAGGCTCCCGTCATTCGCATAAGAACGCTCCTTCAGGTCATATATTCCCTCAATCTCGCCGGGGGCTTCGCCGAGCATGACGAGCTTTGAAAACACGCCGGACGAGATAAGCTCCGACACGGCGGGACGGCGGCGCAAGTCCTCGTTTTTGCCGACATGGACGCTGACAAGAAAGTTCACCCCGGAGCTCATTCCCTCCGAAATACGCTTCGCTTCGGACAGACTGCCTATCTCATCGCAAATAATCATCTGCGGCGAGAGCGTTCTCAGGGCGGTCAATATGCCGGCATCCTTGGGGTAGCCCGTCAACACATCGGAAAAGCCGACGTCGCACTGCGGACAGCCGCCGCTCGAAGCGGCTATCTCTCCGCGCTCGTCAACGACCGCCACGCGAAAAAAATTGCCGCCGGAGGGTCCCGAAAGCCTGCGTGCAAGGTCGCGCAGGAGCGTCGTCTTGCCCGAGAGCGGCGGCCCCGCGATAATCGCCGATACCGCGCCGTTATTAAAGAGCCGCGTATATATTTCATCCGCAGCGCCCCTCACCTCATGGGCTATGCGCAGGTTGACGGACGAGATATCGCGAAACGCCCTCACCGTACCGTTTTCGGCCATGACCGCCGTGCCGCAAACTCCCGCCCTGTGGCCGTGCGCAAGGCTTATAAAGCCGCTCGCCGCGGCGGCGGAGTTCGAGTGGACGGAATAGCCGCACATACGCGAGAAGCTCGCTTGAAGCTCCGCGGGGCTCGCCGTAAGCGCGCCCGGCGAATACACCTCCCCCGTTCTGCCGCTCCCGTAAACGAACAGAGAGCCGCCGCGCGTGACTATCACAACGGGTCTTGCCGAGCGCAGGCGTATCTCGTAAGCGCTCTCCTTGACGCGGGAATCCACCCCGACGAGAGCGGCCCGAAGCCGACTGTCGAGATAATTCGCCGCGCTGTCAAAAGAATCCGTCGCCTGCATAGCCTCGCCTCCGTTTCCCTAAATAATATGAAATCTTGTCCCCGGGTAGAACAGGAAAAAGAACATGAAAAAGCACCCCGCAAAAATGCGGAGTGCTTTAAAAGCTATTCTGTTATCTCACCTCGAGGATATTGCCCGAGCCGCTGAAAATATTGAAATACAGCATTTTTTCCTCGCCGTTTTCGATATATTTTATCTCGTAATTCCCCTCCTTGCGGCTGCCGATGCATTTGACGTCAAGGATTTTCGCGTCTGTGTCGTTAAAGGTCTCCCTGAGCACCTTCAGCTCCGCATCGCTGTATTCTTCGGCGTTGTCGGAGACGAAAAGCACGCGCCCGAAGAGGTTATTTATCTTTGCGAGCAGGAGCTTTTGCTCCCAGGTAAATTTAAGGTTATGGTCGCGCAGGAAGAAAACATCGGGGTCATTGAGGAACGCCCTGCCGTTTAAATGGCGGCGGAACATACTGTTGTTTATAGCGTTCTGCGCGCTGGGCAGTTCGTTGTTTATCGACATGGAGTTATAGAACTTGCCGCCGTAAGTGAGATCGACATCGCAGCTTATTCTGCACGCATCGACAACACCGAACGCGGGGCCGAGCGGCACTCCGCAGCCGAGGATGATTTTATCCCCGACGCACTCGCGCAAAAAATCCATAGCCTCGCACATGATAGTGCCGCGGGTCTTGTTGTTGCGCGGAGTTCTGCACTGGCTGTAAAGGAAGTCGAGCTTCACCATATCGTAGCCCCAATCGTTGAGCACGGTGTCAAAGACATTTTTAAGATGTTCCCGCACCTCGGGGTTATAGATATCGAGCGTATATGCGCCGCCCCAGCCGATGCAGCCTATCTGAGGCTTGCCTTCGGGAGTGCGGATAATCCAGTCGGGATGCTCCTTCAATATGCGCGATTTTCCGCGCTGAACATTGAAGGGCGCAAGCCAAATACCCGCAAGGTAGCCCTCTCTGTGAACAGCGTCGGCGACGGTCTTCATGCCGTTGGGGAAGTCCTTGCCGTTGTAGTCGAGCCAATCGCCGACAAAGGTCTCATAGCCGTCGTCTATCTGGAAGATATTGACGCTGTCATGCGCCCGCGAAAGGCCCTTGAGGTCGCGCAGGATTATTTTTTCGTCTATCTTCTGGAAGTAGTTGTACCAAGAGGTATAGCCGGTGAGCCTGTCTATGCGCTTCTTTTCGGGCAAACCCATGGCGGCGAAATATTTGTCGAACACCTCGTCATAGCTGCCGACAAAGCGGACAACGTCAAACATCTCGTAAGGCTCGCTCACGGTCAGCCCCTCGACATCCTTTTCCATGGAGAAGAAATGCTTATCCATATCGGAATAAAAAACAGTATATCCGTTTCTTTCGCTGAGCGAACCGAACAGCTCAAACTCATCCCCGCGGCGGAAATAGGTATATGTAAAGCTGTGGAAGAAGCCGGGGCGGAATTTGTAGCGGGTGAAGGCGTAGTCGCCGGAGGTTATCGCCATATCCTTTACGGTTTTAGTTATACCCGCAAGCGAGGTAACGCCGGGATAGATATCCTCCGAGGACATCTCGGCGGAAGTCGTCCACGACTGATAGCCGTTGACAAAGAATTTTTCGTTTTCCTCATACTCGTGCCAGAACTCAAGCGCGGCGGATATAAGCGTTATCGGGCGCGAGGGAATAAGAGTCAGCTTGACGCCGCTCTCGTCGTTGACGCAAATGACTGAGAAGTGCGGACCCGAAAAACCGACCGTCTCATAAACCGCGCCGGCGAGAGAATATTTTAGTTTCAATACGGGCTTGTTCATCCTGATTCCTCCATACGGTATTTCTCTTTAAGCTTAGTTTATCATTTTGAGACGAAAAAAACAATAGGAGTCATCTAAATTGCGGGCGTAAAAAAAGCGCCGCACTTAAACCGTGCGGTGCCGATATGTTATCCCTTTCGGGCTTGTTGTCCAGTTCCTGCGGCTGAGAGCCGCCGCTTAGTTACGCAGCCTTTCTTGCTACGGAGCTAAGTGCGAGAAGCATGAAGAGCTTGTGAAGGCTAAACTTCTTCTCTTTCTCAATCTCACCAAACAGGTCCTGTTCCATCTTGTAATACTGCATGTTCATCATATCTGTCAGTCCTTTCATTTGGTATGCTTTCATTATACTCACTTTACGCGATTTGTCAAGTGATTTTGCACAAACGAGCACACTCCGATTTGTGCAATTCTACCAAACGAGCGACTTTTTTCAATCTTGCCGGTTTAAATAATTGCATTTAACTGCGTTAAATTCTTGTGTGCAAATTGCACAAATCAGGCGCGTTTGGTTGTGGATTGTGACGAAAGCAGCGCAGATTTTTGGAACTTCCTACAAAACAGCCCTTAAAAGTTTGTGAGAAATGACAATAAAAATATTTAAAAAGAGCTTCCGACGTATGCCGAAAGCTCTCTTTTCTGTTATTCCGAGGAAAAGGCTTAGATCTTGCCGGCCTTTTCGAGCTCTTTGTAGTTTCTTCTGATCTTGAGAGTGGTGGTCTTCGGGAACTCCTCGGTGCGGAAGTCGAGTCTGTCGATGTTCTTCCATCTGGGCATATCGCGGTTGAACTGGTTGACAGCGTCCTTGATGAGCTGATCCGCTTCCTTGCCGTAGTCCTCGTAGTAGGGATAAACCTCTGCGACGATCTTGTTGCCCTCCTGGCTGACAAGAATCTCATGGATGGCATGGCAGCGCTGAGAAAGCTTATCCTCAAGCTCCTCGGGGGATACGTTCTTACCGTTGTTGGTGATGATGAGGTTCTTCTTACGGCCGACGAAGAACAGGAAGCCGTCCTCATCGATTCTGCCGTAGTCGCCCGTCTTGAACCAGCCGTTGTCAAATGCCTCGGCAGTAGCCTCGGGATCCTTGTAGTAGCCTCTCATGACGTTGGAGCCGCGGACATATATCTCGCCGACGCCGTCCTCATCGGGATCGTTTATCTTTATCTCGTTGCACGGAAGCGGTCTGCCGACGCTGCCGGACTTATGATTTTCCATGGTGTTGGTGGTAACTGCGGGCGAGCACTCGGTTATGCCGTAGCCGTTGAGAACCTGTATGCCGAGGTCATAGAGACCCTGCTCATACTCGGGGTCAAGCGCAGCACCGCCGACAATGATATACTTCAGATTTCCGCCGAGCTGCTCATGAACCTGAGCGAACAACTTGCGGCGGACGTCGATGCCGAACTTGAGAAGGAAGCGGCTTATCTTGATGCCCTTCTTGAGGACTTCCTCTCTGCCGGTCTTTCTCGCGGTCTTCCAAACGCGCTTATAGATAGTCTCGACAACCAGCGGAACGCCGGAGAAGTTCTGAGGATGATGGGTCTGGAAATCCTTAACGAGGTTCTTTATATCTACGCAGATATAGCCGTAGGTGATGATGATAAACGCGGCAAAGATAGTCGCAACCCACGAGAAGGTGTGGTTAAGCGGCAGGAAGCCGACGGAGTTTCCGCCCTGGAAGCACTTGCAGGAGGAGGTGACAACAGAAGCGAGGTTGCCGTGAGTGAGCATAACGCCCTTGCTCTTGCCGGTGGTGCCGGAGGTAAAAACGATGGTTGCGAGGTCATCGGGAGATACGACGACATCCTTATACTCGGTGTAACCGTCCGCAAGGAGCTTCTCGCCTTCATCGATGTACTTCTGGAAATCGGGGATATAGAGATATGTATCCATAGGAGCGCCTATCTCTTTTATCTTCTCGACTGTCGGAGCATAGTACTCGGAATAGAAGATAGCCTTGCACTCACTCTCATTGAGCTGAACGGCAAGATCCTCTGCGGGGAGCTTGGGATCAAGCGGAACGCTGACTATCTTTCCGAGAAGGTTCGCAAAAAACGCGATTATCCACTCATAGGAGTTCTCGCCGATAATGGCGACGTTGCAGTCCTTGACGCCGTGGGCAAACATATAAGTACCCAGGCAGTTGATATCGTGCCAAACGTCGTTAAATGTTTTGGTGATGAACGGATTGTCCTTTGTGCCGTTCACGTTGTCATACATAAAGAGAGGCTGATCCTTTCCCTCGCCGACGCCGTGGATGACAAGCTCCTTTATGGTCTTGACATCGGGCACATCATAGTATACGTCCTTGTACTTCTTTTTCATTTTTTTGATTCCTTCCCTCATATTTTATTTTCTCTGGTCTTGAACTCCGTACCCCTTACAGAGTTCTCTCAAAACATAATTTTATATGATTGCAGAGCATTCTTTTTTACTATAGCGAAATTAATAAATATTTGCATTAGTTTAGAAAAAGTTTATAATTTATAATTTATATTAAAAAGCCAAAAAGCCGGACGGATCAGCTTCACTGATCGCGTCCGGTCGATGCGTTTTGCACTTCTTCTTTTTTTGCTTTTTCTTTCGAGGATTTGCCGAGTTTTTTGTATGCAAAGAACTTGTTTGTCACAAAGTTAAACGGCGTTACTATAACCGCGACTATGCACGGGGCGATATACTCCGCGAGCTTTCTGTCGGTCATATCGACGCCCGACTGCCTTATGGCCTCGCCCAACGACCTTACGCCCTCCTCGAGGTTCAATACGTCAAGGAAGAGCCAGGTGAGCAAGGTTGTCAAAAACAGTCCCGAGAAAGCATACACAATATAGAGCCTGAGCAGAACCTGCCAGCCCTTGACTCCCTCATCGCGTTCAAAGACAAGCCTGCTGTTAATCAGATATGACGAGAGCACGCTGAGCACGAAGCCCACAAGAGTCGCAAGCACATAGTGACCCCCGACAAAAACAACGGCGGCATACGCAACATAGTTGACTATCGCGTTTATACTGCCGACGACGATGAATTTCAGGTATTGAATGACTGCATTATTACTCTTTTTCTTCACCTTTCCGCCTCCCCTGCGAATATCAAGAAGATGATAACATATAAGTGCGGTCTTTTCAATATCAAAAAACAGATTGGCTCTGAATCCCCTGCTGTTTTCATTCTCTATTGTTAAATCTTTCTTAAGTTCATAAAAGGAACAAAATACAATTATACTTATACTAAAATAACAGCATATTAAGGTGGGACAGGCTGCGAACAGACAGCCGCCGCCATGGGATGGAGATGCAAGGAAAATATGAAAATCAAACCGCTCAGCCGCCTTATGACCGACTTCGGCGGCTTCCTGGGTCTTGCGGAGCACGTCAAGCTCGGGATTTACGCAAAAAACGCCGTTAAGGTTCAGGAGCACATTGTCAAGAAGCTCATGCGCGACAACAAGAACACCGTATACGGCAAGGCGCACAATTTCAAGGACGTTCACTCCGTTGCGGACTATCAGGCAAAGGTTCCTCTCTCGCGCTACAAGGACTACGAGGAATATATCGACCGCATGGTTGAAACCGGCGAAAGAAATCTTATAACCAGATACCGCATACACAGATACGCCGAGTCCTCCGGCAGCATCGGCAAGCCGAAGCTCGTTCCCCTCGCCGCAAGGTCGCTGTGGAATTGCCAGTGCTTTAGCTTCTCGGCTCCCGTCGGCTGCGCCGTCAAGTGGTTCCACGCGCACGGCAAGCGTCTGCCTCCTCAGAAGGGCATGCTGACGCTCGAGATAACGCCCCATCGCCTTCCCAACGGAAAGACCTGCAGCTGCCTTTCCGGTATCCCGATGATGTACTTAAAGCCCATAGTCAGCTCCTTTGTCACCTCTCCCCCGGAGATAATGTTCCCGGAGGATCCGAGCAGAACGGATATGCAGTATTTCAAGCTGCGTTTCGCTCTGATGGACAGAGACGTGAGCTACCTGAGCACAATGATAATAACCGTTCTCGAGTCGATGATGCATTATCTTGAGGACAACTGGGAGATGCTCTGCGACGACATTGAGCACGGCACGATAAACGAGAGCATCGCGTGCCCGCCCCAAGTAAAAGAAAAGCTCATGAAGCGCATTAAGCCCATGCCCGGCCGCGCCGCCGAGCTTCGCAGCGAATTTGAAAAGGGCTTTGACACTCCGATAGTCCCCCGAATCTGGAAGAACTGCTGCTGGATGTTCGGCATGGGCGCAGGCTCGCTCGAGGTATACTCGAAGAAGCTGGGCCGTTACACGGGAAATCTCCCGATTCACAACATGGGCTACGGCGCATCCGAGGATCTTGTTGCAGTTCCGATAGAGCTCAACTCCAACGACTGCGTAATTCTTCCTCACAACGGCTTCTTTGAGTTCCTTCCCGTCGGCGCTCCCGAGGGCACCCGCCCGCTCACCATAAGCGAAGTAAAGCCCGGCGAGGAATATGAGATAATCATCACAAACCTCTCCGGTCTCTACCGCTACCGCATTGACGATGTCGTTGAAATCACCGGCTTCTATAAGCAGTCTCCGACGGTAATGTTCAAGTACAGACTCAACCAGGTGCTTAACATCGGCGGAGAAAAGACCGACCAGAGCATGGTTGACTGGGCGGTTGAGCAGATGTGTGACCGTTTCGGCACCGTCTCCGTCGGACACAGCGTTTATCCCGACACCGAGACGACTACTCCCGGCCACTATGTCCTCTTCGTTGAGACCGAGGACGAAATCGACCCCGCAAGACGTCAGGAGTTCGCGGCGGTATTTGACGAAAAGCTCAGCGATTCGAACCTCTTCATCGGCGATGCCTGGCACGAAAAGACCCTCGGCAAGACCGAGCTTCACTTCGTCAAGAAGGGCACTTATCACCAGTATCTCGAGATGAAGAAGAACGAGGGCGCGAACCTCAACCAGCTCAAGCCCGTTGTCCTGCTCAACACTCAGGACAAGCGCGACTTCTTCTGGAAAAACGTCACCGACTGACGGTAATTCAATAAAAAGCTTGCAGCCGCAACGGGTGAACTGTTGCGGCTGATTTTTTGCGCCGCATGGTGAATTATCAGTGACGCTGAGGCGTCAAAGGGTCGTCGAGTCACCGACCCCTACAAGCAAAGCTTTCCGCAATTTCCTTGTAGGGGCGAGCAAAAGTTGCCTCTACGGTGTACCTCTTACAACCGCTCTGCAAATCCCAATTGCAAAAGGCTTTTATCTTCCCCGGCGGGATGGTAATTTTGATAAGCATATAAAAATTCAAGGACCGCCGGAGCGATCCCTGATTTGATTTGATTTTATTTTATTTTTCTTTCAACAGCTTTGCGAGTTCGTCCATAAAGGTGTTGATATCCTTGAACTGCCTGTAGACGGAGGCGAAACGAACATAGGCTACTTCGTCAATACTCTTGAGCTTCTCCATAGCAAGCTCGCCTATATAGACGGTTGTCACCTCGCGGTCGAGCGAATTTTGAAGCACGGCCTCTATCTCGCTGACAGCCTTTTCGAGCTGTTCCATATAGACGGGGCGCTTTTCACACGCCTTGAGCATACTGTTGAAAAGCTTGTTTCTGTCAAAGACCTCACGCGATTTGTCCTTTTTGACAACGACTATCGGCACGGTTTCGATTATCTCATAAGTTGTGAAGCGCTTGCCGCAGCTCATACACTCGCGGCGGCGGCGGATTCTCTCGCCCTCGTCGGTGGGACGCGAGTCGATGACCTTGCTCTCTTCAAAACCACAGAACGGACACTTCAAAGCTATCACTCCCTGATAAACGTCTATAATATTTATCGCATAAAAACAGTCAAATGTCAAGCTTTTCGAGCCTGCGCATAGAATCCGTCAGCTGCTCCGTTCGCTCGAAGCCCGAGCGATAGAGCTCGATAACACAGTCACCCGAATAACCGCTATTTTTCAAGAGCGAAAACAGCGCGGCAAAATCAAAAGTTCCGTCAAACGGCGGGATACACTTGTGACTCTCATCGTGGTCGCTCAGATGTATGTGGCAGATATTATCGGAAAACTCTCTGAAAAATTCTATCGAATCTATCCCCGCAAGATACGCCTGCTTGATATCGAGCACCATGTGAAAATCGCTGCCGAGGCGGCTTTTGAGCTCGTTCATAAATTCAGGCGTCTGCCCGTTGTGATGGACGACATTCTCCTGTGCGAGGATTATCCCCTGCTCGCGCGCGTCCGAGACAAGCAGTCCGAGGCGTTCGGCGTATTCGTCCGTGCCGATATTCATCGGCAGCTTCGCGCCGTGGAGCACAACGATTTTTGCGCCTATCGCGGAGGCGGCGGCGTAGTATTTTTTATAAAACTCCCTGTAATCGTCGAAGCGTCGCACGTACTGGCTGAATAAGATATAGCCCTCGGCAAACGAGGTAAAGGGATGCAGAGAGCGGATACGTATGCCGTTGTCGGACGCTATCGAAGAGAGTCGGCGGAGGAAAACAGGCTCTAACTCCGACGGAGAATTGAAGAACACCTCGGTGACTTTCGCCCCGGCTTCGGCGACACAGCGCAAGGCCTCCTCTGTCGCCGCGGGATAGAAGCAGGCGGTTGATATTCCGACGGACATTCTTTTCCTCTCCCTTCCTGAAAAGTAAAAATCTTTGCATTGCGAAAACGCGCACTTCGGGTTAGAATCAGAGAAAACGGAGGTGCGCCATGCGCGGTATAAAAGAAAAAATAACTAAAAATTTAAGTTACATAAATCCCGTTTCACGAAAACTATTGCTCGGCGCGGTGATTATTTTCGAAGTTCTTTTCACCCTTGCCGTCTGCGCTCTGCTGCTCGCGGGACGCGGACTCGACTATTGGCGCTGTATAGCTCTCGCAAAGGATGCTGTAGACTGTATACGGCCGAGCATGGGAGTCATGCTTTTCGGCTCGCTGATGATACAGGCTATTGATCCCGAAAGCGAAAAATAAGCAAAAAACGCTTTACATACGTATATAGTATCACAAAAAAACGCCGAATACAATTAATTTCGGCGCTTTTTAACCCATCTGCATATGGACATTTACCGAAAAAGTGTGCTATACTTTTAGGAGCGTTTTTTATTTTGCGCTGCGGAGGGAATATGACAAGGGACAAGCTCATAAAAAAAATTGCGACATGGATAATGATGACGATAATGCTGTCTGTCTTTTCGCTCGATGTAATCTGCGTTGCCATGTGCAACATCTATCAAAGCAGGGTTGAAATCAGCCCGGCGCAGTTTTCATCGGACGGCACTGCCGACAGGATACATTTTCTCAACACCAACAATTCCGACGCAATACTTATAGAATCAAACGGAAAGTTCGCGCTTATAGACTCCGGCGAGGGCGATTACAATCCGCGCAGAAAGTTAAGCTACGACGGCAGCGAGGAGGATGTTATAAAGTACCTCAAAAAGGCCGCCGGTGACTCCGAGGGCAAGGTAACGCTCGAGTTTGCGCTCGGTACGCACAACCACTACGACCATGTCGGCTCGTTCGAGGCCATTGCAAAGGACCCGGACATCACGGTAAAGACTTTCTATCTAAAGCCCGTAAATCACGAGATAGCCCACGAATACGAATACGGGGGCTGGGGCATTAAAAAAACCTATGAGGACACCGTAAAGGCGTTCAAAAACAGAGGCACAGTTGTTACCTCCTACATACCGGACAAGCCGTTTAAATTCGGAGATTTCACGCTGACCTTCTACAACACGGCGCTCGATGACGAGCGGCTTCACGGGCAGGGCGAAAACGCCGAATCCGTCGGAACGATGGTCGAAAAGGGCGAAAAAAGCGCATTCCTCGCCGCGGACATAACGAGAACCACCGGGCTTGAGGGCTTACTTCTGCCGCAGCTTCATAAGGTGGATCTGCTCAAGGTCGGACACCACGGCTACTACGGCTCGACATCGCCCAAGTTTGCAAGAGGGCTCTCGCCCGAGATAGCGATAATCACAAACAGACTCGGGAAGATATATCCCGATATCAAATGGACGCTGACGATGGTGAGCCACAGCGCGATTTTCGCAACGGTTGACGAAAACGGAATTATAGCGGAGTTCACGGACGACAACGAGATAAAGCTTTCGAATCACGCGCAGGACTGAAAACATAAAAGCAGGAGCCGTAGAGGTTCCTGCTTATTTTTTATGCGCCGATTCGCTTAATTTGACGCGCCGCGTCGATTGAATTGTTTTCATCCATTTCGGGGAGCTGATTCCAATAGCGCTTTGGCATAAAGCTCATGCGGCAGCGGGGATTGTAACGAGCCTCTATGGCTACCGTGTCGTAAAAATGCTTCCACAGCGCGCGGAAATACAGCTCCTCGTCCCCCGCCCGCGGCTGCTCAAAGCCGTCGAGGTGGATAACCGTTTTCTCTCTGTTGTGCCAGACGAGCGCCTGCGAATGGGTCTTGTCATATATCAAAAACGATTCGTTCGGGTATCGGTCGCAAAAATGCGGCGCGAGCAGAGGCAGGACGGAATTTTTCGGCTCGATTACGGCAGTCAGGGTGTTATCCTCGCTTATGCTGAAGCGGACGAAGCCCGCGTATTTATGGCTCTCCTGCTTGAGGGCGCGGACGGCTTTTGTCAGGCGCGAAACGGTGCCGTCTGCGAGCATACGCAGAACGCCCGCGCCGTAGTGCATCGCCATATGCACAAAATCGTTGATAAGCGTGCCCCTGTCCTCAAGACAAGTGAGATAGCCGAGGCGCACGGTGTTCCAGACATCCGCGCCTATTTTTTTGAGCCCGCGGCGCACTCTGTCCGCCTTTTGCGGGTCGGTGTCAACGGTTTTTGAAGAAAAGAGAGTCGGCACGAACTCATCCTCCGCGACTATAGAACACGGCAGCTCGCGGCTCTCGAAGCTCTCGAAAACGGCTGTCAAAAGCCCCTCGAACGAGCCGTCATATACATATATTACATCTGACCGTGCAGACATTGTACTACATCCTCTCTTGTTATCATATTGTCGAACAGGCTCAGCTGCTCGCCCTGCGCATTCGGCAGAAGCGACCGGCACCGCTCGGAAATAAGCGAGTTTAAAACTCTGTCGGGATTAACGTTAAGTCCCGCCGGATATTTGCCCTTGCAGGTTATGAAATATTGGGCGCGTTTGAGCACCACGCCGAGCTTTTTGAGATCCTCGAAGCTCAGCGGCGAGACGCGGCGGGCGGTCAAAATCCGCTGAACGCTCTTCACGCCGACGCCCGGTATTCTCAGCAATTCTTCCCTTGTTGCGCGGTTTATTTCAAGCGGGAACAGCTCCATATGATTGAGCGCCCAATTGCATTTCGGGTCTACATAGGGGTTCAAAAACGGATGCTTTTCATCGAGCAATTCATTTGCGTCGAAGCCGTAAAAGCGCAGAAGCCAGTCGGCCTGATATAGCCTGTGCTCGCGCAGGAGCGGCGGCTCGGTCGTCTTTGCTGGCAGAAGCGGATTTTCGACTACGGGGATATAAGCCGAATAGAACACGCGCTTGAGCTCGTATTTCTTATAGAGTGCGGCGGAGAGCGACATTATTTTGTAATCGCTGTCGGGCGTTGCGCCGACTATGAGCTGAGTGCTCTGACCGCCGGAGGCGAAGCGCGGCGCATGCTTATATTTGACAAGCTCCGCCGAGCTCTCCTTTATCTTATTTGTAATAAGCCCCATGGGGCGGAGTATAGATTCCTTTGTCTTATCGGGCGCGAGAAGCTGCAGGCTGCTGTTTGACGGCAATTCTATATTGACGCTCATTCTGTCCGCGAGCATACCCAGACGGGTTATCAGCGCGTTGTCCGCGCCGGGGATGGCTTTTGCGTGGATATATCCGCCGAACCTGTATTCCTCGCGCAGGATGCGCAGCGTCTCTATCATGCGCTCGCAGGTATAATCGGGGCTGCCGACGACGGCGGACGAGAGAAAAAGTCCCTCAATATAATTGCGGCGGTAAAAATTTATCGTCAGCTCCGCAAGCTCGCGCGGGGTAAATGTCGCGCGGCGCACGTCATTCGAGACGCGGTTGACGCAGTATTTGCAGTCAAAGATGCAGGCGTTGCTCATGAGAACCTTCAGCAGGGATATGCATCTGCCGTCGGCGGCGAAGCTGTGGCATATACCGCACGCGGCGGCGTTGCCTATCCCCTCGCCGCCCGAGGCGCGATCCGTTCCGCTGCTCGTGCAGGCGACGTCGTATTTCGCCGAATCGGAAAGTATCTCCAGCTTGTCAAACAGATCCACACTCTCACCAGATTTCAAACATTTGTTCGTATGTATTATACTATAGAACATTTGTTTGTGTCAAGGGTTTAAATAAAAAATATCGGCCGTGCTTTATGTGCACAGCCGATAAGCTTTAAAGAATGATACAGATAAGACCGCTGCAGCCCTCGTTTATGACTTTTTCGAGCGTCTCCTGTAATTTCATGCGCGCCGCGGCGGGCATTCGATAGAGCTTGTTGTGCAGTCCCTCGTTGACAAGCTCGTGCAGGGATTTGCCGAAGATATTCGACTCCCATATCTTTGTCGGGTCCTCCTCAAACTCCTTGAGCATATAGTTTACAAGCTCCTCGGACTGGGATTCCGAGCCGACTATCGGCGCGACCTCGGTTGTTATATTAGCCTTCATCATGTGTATCGACGGAGCGGAGGCTCGCAGACGCACGCCGTATCTGCCGCCCTGACGCATTATCTCCGGCTCCTCGAGGCTCAGCTCATCGAGCGACGGCATGACTATTCCGTAGCCCGTCGCCTCGACCTCGTCGAGTGCGCCCTTGAGCCGTTCATATTCACGGCGCACGGCGGCAAGCTCTCGCATACAGCTCATCAAATCCTGCTCATCGGAGATATCAAGCCCCGTCTCCTCGGCGAGTATCTTATAGAACAGACTGTCGTCTATCTGCGCCTCTATCCGCGCCGCGCCGCAGGACAGATCCATCTTGGCTATCTTCGCGCCCGTCACATATTCGCAAGAGCAGATATCCTCGGCTAAGTGTTTTACATCGCGGAGAGTGCGGAGATTCTTCGCCGCCTCGCTCACCGCGCCGCAGAGCCCCGAGCGCAGCCAATGCTCGCGGCCGAGGGTCATCGCCCAGCCGGGCAGACCGACACTTACCTCCTTGACGGGAAACTCAAAGAGCACCTGTGTGAGTATCTCCTTTATCTCCCCCTCGTCTATCTCAAGGCAGTTGACGGGCATAACGGGCACGCCGTATTTATCGGTCAGCGAGGCCGCCATGCTTTTTGTCTCGTCGGCTTCGGGCTTTGTGCTGTTCAGCAGGACGACAAACGGCTTCTTGAGTCCCTTTAGTTCGGATATTACTCTGCCCTCCGCCTCCTCATACTCGCTGCGCGGTATCTCGCTTATCGAGCCGTCGGTGGTGACGACAAGCCCTATCGTCGAATGCTCGCTGATGACTTTTTGCGTGCCTATCTCCGCCGCCATATTGAACGGTATCTCATGCTCAAACCACGGGGTCTTAACCATTCGAGGGCTCTCGCCCTCAATATATCCCAAAGAGCTCGGGACGATATAGCCCACGCAGTCGATGAGCCGCACGCGGAAGGTAGCTTCGGACGGGAGCGAAATTTCGACGGCATTTTCCGGGATAAATTTCGGCTCGGTGGTCATTATGGTACGCCCGGCGGCGGACTGCGGAAGCTCATCGACTGCCCGCTCACGCACGCTCTGAGCCTCGATATTAGGCAGCACAAGGGTGTCCATGAAGCGCTTTATAAATGTGGATTTTCCGGTTCTGACAGGGCCGACGACTCCGATATATATATCGCCCTGGGTGCGCTTTGCTATATCGCTGTAAATATTTCTCTCCTGCACGGTTATCCCTCCTCAGACTCCGGGTATCAGCAGCATACATTTCTGCGCCACCGTCTCGCCCGTTATTCCGTTTTCCTGCTCCACCGCTTCCACGGTAGTGTTATAACGCCTCGCTATATCCCAAATTTCCTCGCCCGCGTCGGCAAAATAGACGGTCAGCGCGGCGCCGCCCGATTTTTTGCTTTCGGTGTCGGCGCACTCTATCGAGGTGACTGTCTTGCGGCGGACGCTGTCGAAGATACAGCCGGAAATATGCATTTCGACCCGCACCTCGGCGCTGCCCGAGGCACACGCGGCGCTCGCGGCGGTTATCTCGATACACGGAGACAGACTGAGCTCTCCGCATTTTCTGACGGAGCGGCGGTATTCATAGCTCGCCTGCCGCTGAGCATAGCAGGGCTGCTCCTCGGCATCGGAATAGAGAAAGTGGAGCGTCAGCTCGCCCGAAATTATCACTCCGTCGGAGTCCTGCGATACGCTCTTTGAAAGGTCGGAGCACCAGAGGGCCAAAATCTGCTTTGCCTCCGGCAAATCCTGCGTGCTGCGGCAGGTAAAAGTATCGCTGAATCTGTCGGCAATAACGGAGAAATCTATATTGCGGCTCTTAGTCTCGAGGTTGCAGCATACGGAATAGGCGTCGGTGACAACAGGCAGGCTCATTTCCCTATAGGCCTTGACCCCCGCGCCAACGCGCACGCTGATATCAATAAGTCTGTTGTCGCCCGCCTGATCTGCCTTCGGCAGAACCTCGAGAGAGGTGACGGGCAGTGACACGCAGCAGGTGCAGTCCTCGTCTATGCCCTCAAGGTTGATTATCTGGCTTATCGGCATGGAGTGGCCGAAGCCGAATATTTCGCCGTTCTCGCCTCGGCAGACGGCGCTGACGGTAAGCTCGCCTTTTACAAGAAGCTTGTTGCTGATAACCTTTATCTCCTGCGCGAGCGCCGCCGCCTGTGCGCTGAACACATTGGACACGGCGGGGTCGCCCTCGGGCAGGGGCACGGTCTCGCTCATGGGAAACGCAGTTTCCGTGCAGGCGATAAGGCTCGCAGTGCGGCTGTCGCAGCATCTGAGCTGTATCCCCGCGCCCTCGGCGCCTGTTATTATCTCCTCCTGCTTCACTCCCGATATGCAAAACGCCACGCTGACCACGGCATGGATATCGAGCCTTCGCGGACTGACGGCGCGGCAGTTTGCGTACTGTGTATAGGCCCGCACATTCACACAGCAGTTTTCGTCCGCACCCTTGAGCTCGGCATACTTCGAGAACGGATAGGTCTGCTCAAAGCAGCAGACGTTTCCCTGCTCGTCGGTATAGATGACGCACACGCCCGCAGAGCCGTCCGCCGTCGCCCTGTCGCCTGCGGTCTGAACGGCGGTTATGCGCGGAGTAACAAGGCACTTGAGCACGCGCCTTATGTCCGGACAATAATCCGGCAGGGTTATATCGGCATCTATCGGCTGTTCCGCAGTGCAGGCACCGAGCGTCTCCTCGACGCCGACCGACTGCGTTATAACGTTGATTTGCATCGCATTCCTCTCCTTAACAGAAAATGTCAATGCATTTATATTCTCCCCGTGTTCCGCGTATGATAAAAACCTGCGGGACGTTTTTAAGCGCGTTTTAGCACTTGATATATTAGAGTGCTAATGATTTACAATTTGTTCATAATCCAATGTATTCTTTTTTAACAAAGCGGGGGTATTATATAATCAAACGAAGGGAGCAAGAGCCCCCGGAGAAGAAAGAGAGTGAGTCCGATGGAAATCGGAGAGCAGTCAGATAAATAAGACAAACACTTCATTATGAATATCAATACACAACAAACGGAGGAATCAATTATGTTTGAACTTACACCTTATGAACGCAGACATCAGCGTGCACTCTTTAATCCTTTCAGAGATATGGATAACTTCGAGAAGAACTTCTGGGGCGACATGGCCGCAGCGGACTTCAAGACCGATATAAAGGACAACGGCAAGGAATATGTGCTCGAGGCGGATCTGCCCGGCTTCAAGAAAGAGGACATTCACGTCGATATTGAGGACGGCTACCTGACCATCAGCGCAGAGCGCAACAGCGAGAGCGAGAAGAAGGACGACAAGGGCAACTTTGTCCGCCGCGAGAGGTCTTACGGCTCGTTCAGCAGGAGCTTTGACGTATCGTCCGTCAAGACCGATGATATCACCGGCGAATACAAGGACGGCGTTCTGACCCTGACAATGCCCAAGAAGGAAGAAAACGTGCCGACATCGAGAAGAATCGACATCGGCTGATACAAAGAAAGCGACCCCGGAGGGAATACTCTCCGGGGTCTTTGCGTATTTTTACGGCTTTTAAAAGTTATTTCATCCCGTGCTTTTTCTTGTAGCTCTCTATACATTCAAGCTCATTGAAATATATTTTTTCGCCCTTAACTTTCATAAAGTGCTCATGCCCTTTGCCGAGCAGAAGGAGTATATCCCCTTTTCGCATATGGTCGAGGGCATATTCTATTGCCTCGGCTCGGTCGGTTATCTTGACATATTTGCCCGCTCCGCCGCCTTTTTCGACCCATCCGGCTATCTCGTCGATTATCGCGTCAGGGTCCTCAAAGTCCGGGTCGTCGCTTGTGATTATGATAAAATCGCACATCCTTGCGCTGACAAGACCGAGCTCCTGCCTGCGGACTGTTGCCTTGTTGCCCGTTGAGCCGAAGAGCGCAACAATACGGTTGGGTTTATAGTCGCGGACTGTCTCGATAACATTTTCCATGCTCAGACCGTTGTGCGCATAGTCGATAATGACGCTGTAATCGTCGCTGACATGAACGAGCTGCATCCTGCCCTCTATACTGACGTGGGCAAACGCCTCGCGCATTTTTTCGACCGGAACGCCCATTTTGCGCAGAAGTGCGACGGAAGCCAAGACATTGTAGACGCTGAAAAAGCCGGGCATACTGACCTGTGCGTGCCACGGGGCGTCGAATTTGCTCTTGCAGTCGAACTCTATACCGAGAAAACCCGGGCGGCGCAGCGGGTTTATATTCTCCGCATAGTAATCGCATTTTTCGTCGAGGCCGTAGCTTACCACCTCGCCATTTGACGCGGCGGCGATATCGTCAAAAAACGCATCGTCCCGGTTGGCGACGGTGAAGCCGCTGTGGACATAGAGCTGCTTTTTCCAATAGGCGTATTCTTCAAATGTCTTATGCTCTTTTCCGCCGATATGGTCGGGCGAAAGATTGGTGAATATTCCGGCATAGAATTCAATGCCGTAGACGCGACTCATCTTGAGTCCTATGGACGAGACCTCCATGCAGACCGCCTCGCAGCCGCCGTCCGCCAACTCGCGCAGAATCTTCTGAAGCTCATAGGATTCGGGGGTCGTGTTGATGGTCGGTATCTTTTTGTCGCCGTAAAACGCGCCGACGGTGCCGATAACGCCCGTCTTTATGCCGCAGTTTTCGAGCGCACTGCGCAGAATATAGGTTATGCTCGTCTTGCCCTTTGTGCCGGTTATGCCTATCATTTTAAGCTCGTCGGCAGGGTGACCGAAGAAGTTTATGCTCATCTGTGCGAGGTCGCGGCGGGTGTTTTCGCTCATCAGCACGATTGCGTCATCGGGCAAATCGAGCGCAGTCTCCGCCACAAATACGCGGCAGCCGAGGTCATATGCGTTTTTTGCGTATTTATGCCCGTCGGTCGTCTCGCCCTTCATGCAGACGAACGCCGTACCCGGCTTCGCCTTGCGCGAATCGTAGACTATATCGCATATGTCCCTCTGCGGATAATCGCCCGCGACGGCAGTGCCCTCAAGCAGTTCTTTCAAATACATTGTATCTCTCCCGTGGTGTCTTATTTTTCAAACGGTCTTATCATAAAGCCGAAGCGGAGCTTCTTTTCGTCTATAAGGCGAAGGCCGCGCTCGGGGTCGTTATGATAACGAGCCTCACTGATACCCGTCATGCGCCAATCGAGGCTGACGACGGTATCCCTCAAGGGCTTCAGCTCAAAATCGTGCTTGGTATCCTCGAGCATCTGCGCCGTGAAATGCTGCGCGTTGAAGCTGAAATGCTCCATGCCGAACGGCTCAAAGCGCAGTCCCGCCGCATCGGACGCAACCTCGGCAAAGCGAGTGCCGTAATGTGCGCCGTTCTCCTGCGGGCGGATATAGTGCTCGAAATTATCCGTCGCCGTCGTGCTCCAAAGCCCGAGGCGTTGGGATTTATACCTGTCAACATAGGCCTCTTTAGGCCCATAGCCGAAGTAACGGACGCTCTCAAAAGCTTCGGGCATAAAGAGCTTGTAGCCGACCTTCGGCAGCACCGGGCATTTTTCTATCACATCGCCGTCAAACAGAAGCGTCACGCAGCCGTCGGGGGTAAATTTGTAATCGACTTTAGCGTGAATGACGGGCGGGCAGGACGGGCCGCCTATCGATATTTCGGTCTTTATGCACACGCCGCCGTCCGTATTCGAGACGAGGCAGGAGTAGGTCTTTTGCGCGGCATATTTGAAATTCTTGAGCCGCCACATATCGGACGAGCCCCTGTTATAGCAGGGCGAGCGCCAAATCTGAGGCTCAACGGGTGCGCTCAGCAGTTCTTTTTCGCCGCAGACTATCGATGCTATGCGCCCGTAGGGCTTATCAAAAGTATAGACGATATTCCCCGCCTTAATAACCGCGAAGCGGTCGTTTTCGTCGAGCTCAACTCTGCCCGCCTTTGGTATATAGCGGGTATAGTCCTTGAGTATAAACTGCTCGAAACCCGTTTCAAAGCCCTTTTCCGCCCAAGGGTAATCCTTTGTCGAGACGAAGCTCAGGGTCAGCAGACAGGACGGGAGCGAATCAACTTTTTCGGGATCGAAGAGCTTTATTGTCGTACTCCCCTGCGCGTGGGTCGCGAGAGCGTCGGTAATACCCTCCGAAACGGTTTTTCCGTCCTCGCTCAGCGTCCAGTGAATCGCCGTATCGTCGAGCGGAGTAAAGCGCCTGCGGCTCGTGACGGTCACGCTGCCGTCGCCGTTATAGGCGGCCGAATACTGCCGGTAGACGCGTTTCATATCGAAATATCCGGGGCGCGGGGTGCGGTCGGGATAGACGAGCCCGTCGATGCAGCAAATGCCGCTGTTCGGGAAATCGCCGAAGTCGCCGCCGTAAAAATATCGCGCTCCGCCGTCTTTGTCCGGGACATTGACCGCGTGGTCGCACCACTCCCAGATACAGCCGCCGAAATTGTTGTCATACTTTTCGACAAGCTCCCAGAACGGATAGACATCGCCCGTGCTCATCGAGCAGACATATTCGCACATATAAAAAGGCTTCGTATATTCTTTATTATTGAGATAACTCTCTATATATTCCGTTCCCGCATACATACGGCTCTCGACATCCGAGATATCGGCAAAATTCTCTCCCTCGGGGACGGCCTTGAACTCAAGGTGGGAGTTCTCGTAATGTATCAGCGCACGCTCATCGCGCGAGCGGATATACTGCGCCATGGCGCGGTGGTTGACGCCCGCTCCCGACTCGTTGCCGAGCGACCAGAGCACGACGCAGCCGTGATTTTTGTCGCGCTCAAAGAGCCTCTTTGCCCTGTCGACATACGCCTCACGCCATTCGGGAGACGAGGAGAGCCGCGACCAGCGCATCCAATCCCATTCGCCCTCCCAATCGTAGCCCATTCCGTGGGTTTCGATATCCGCTTCGTCCGTCAGCATTATGCCGTATCTGTCGCAAAGCTCCGGGAAGCGCGGATCGTTCGGATAATGCGAGGTGCGTATCATATTGCAGTTGGCGCGCTTTATGAGCATGATATCCCTAAGCATATCATCGAGCGTGACGGTGTGACCCGTAACGGGGTGAGAGTCGTGGCGGTTGATGCCGCGAGCCTTGACGGCCTTTCCGTTTAAAAGGCAGACTCCGTCATTTATCTCAAAGCGGCGCACCGCAAGATCGAGCAGAACGACCTCGTCGCCGACACTGAGCCAAAGCTCATACAGGCGAGGCTCTTCGTCATTCCAAAGCACGGGAGAGCTGATAATTATGCTGAGATTTTCGCCGCCGACACCCTTGGACAAAACGGCTCCGTCCGGCGCGACAAGCTTATATCTCACATTGCAGGGCGTGCTGAGCTTTGCTTCCACAGACAGCTCGGCGGAGGCGAGATCATCGGAGACGCAGCTCCTTACAAATATATCGTCAAGCCTCTCCTTACCGCGTGCCAAAAGATAGACCTCGCGGAATATGCCCGAAAATCTGAAGCAATCCTGATCCTCGAGATAAGTGCCGGGGCACCACTTTACAACGAGCACGCAGAGAGTATTTTCGCCGCTTTCCGCAAATGCCGTAACATCGAACTCGCTTGTGCAGTGCGAGACCTCGCTGAAGCCGACGAACTTCCCGTTGAGCCAGACATAAAAGCACGAATCCACGCCCTCGAAATTCAAAAACAGATCTCGCGAGGCGAGCTTTTCATCGAGCGTAAATTTTCTGACATAGAGCCCGCAGGGATTCTCGTCCGGGACAAACGGCGGGTCGGTCGGGAAGGGATATTCGAGATTGCTGTAGAGCGGAACATCGTAGCCGCGGTCAACATAGGTCTGCCAGCTGCGCGGAACGGCGATTTTATCAAAACCGCCCTCACCGACATATTCGGGGGGCTCGCGCAGGACATCCTCAAAGCTTTTGAAAAAGCGGAAATCCCACTCGCCGCAGAGCGAAAGAAAATAATCGGACTGCCCGCGCTCGCGCGAGGCGGCGGTTTTCTCATCCGCAAAGGGAATAAAATAGGCGCGCGGCTCAAGGCAGTTGACATGAAGAGTTTCAAGCGATTTGTGATAAGCCGGTGTTCTCATCGGAGGCCTCCCGAAAAAAGATTTTTTACAACGATAATTTTAATGCTTAGCGCCCTTAAAGTCAATAAAAACAGGACTGTTTGATTGACCGCGGAGAAATTTTCGGATATAATTGAAAAAAAGGGAAAGGGATCGCCTATGGATATTTTTGATTTGACTGTTATCGGCGGCGGACCTGCCGGATACAGTGCGGCGATAAAAGCCGCTCAAAGCGGACTCAAAACAGCGCTCATCGAAAAAAAGAAGCTCGGCGGAGTGTGTCTGAATTTAGGCTGTATACCGTCTAAGGCCATGCTTTACTCGGCAAAGCTCTACAGACAGGCGCTCTCATCGGAAGGCTTCGGAGTGACCTGCGAAAATGTAAAGTTCGACCTCGGCGCGGCGCTCGCCCGAAAGGATGCCGCCGTAGGTCAGCTACGGGAAGGCCTGGAGGAGCGCTTGAAACGCGTGGGAGTAAGCATAATAAAAGCCAAGGCCTATATAAAAGGCAAGGCGGACGGGCTGTTTATAACCGCAGTCGGAGAGGAAGAAATATACTCAAAATATCTTCTCGTCTGCACGGGCTCGCGCCCGAACGGGCCTAAGGTTCCCGGCGCGGATATCATGGCGGCGGGCGAAGTCTACAGTCTCAAAAAAATTCCCGCGAGCGCCACCGTCATAGGCGGCGGGGCGGCGGGGCTAGAGGCCGCCGAATACCTGAACGCGCTCGGCTGCCGCGTGTCGGTAATCGAGCAGGCGGACAGGCTCGCTCCGACTATGGACAAAAATATCGGCGCATTTTTGCGGCGCAGTCTCAGAAAAAACGGAATAAATATCCTGACCTCTCACAAGGCGGTTTCGGCGGACGGCGGGCGCGTTGAATACACCGACGCGCACGGCAAAACGGGAACCGTAAGCGCGGATATCATAATAAATGCGTCGGGCAGAACCGCGTGCTCGGACGGCTTGGGCATTGAGAACATCGGGCTCGAAAGCCTCGGCACGGACAGTCGGATGAGGACTGCCGTTCTCGGCGTTTTTGCCGCGGGAGACGTAAACGGAAAGGCCATGTCCGCTCACGCCGCATACCGTGAGGCAGAAGCGGCGATAAACAATATTCTCGGGAAAACGGACGAGGTAAACTATCTTGCGATACCGCAGGTTGTGTTCACCTTCTCCGAGGCGGCGTCCGTCGGCGATACGCTAGAGGGCGCGCGCGAAAATGGCATTGACGCCGTGTGCGCCGAGGTGCCTCTGCGCGCGAGCGGCAGATATTTTGCACAGGGCGGGCAGGACGGCTTTTGCAAAATAACAGCGGAAAAATCAAGCGGCAGGCTGCTCGGCGTTCACATAGCGGGCGGCGAGGCGTCGGAGCTTATCTGCGGCGCGGCGGCAATGATAGCAAAAAATATGACTGTAGAAGAAATCAGAAACACGGCGTTCCCCCACCCCACGGTGAGCGAGGCAATAAGAGAGGCCGTTTTTCAGATAAGGAGCAATTGCGATGTATGACAAGCAGTTCAAATTCAACGAGGACGGAGAGTTTAGGATTCTGCTCTTCGGCGACCCGCACGAGAAGGACGACTTCGACTCAAAGGAGGGCAAGGCGAAGCGTGCGGACACGCTGAAATTCCACGAAACCGCATTCAAAGCCCTGAAGCCCGATCTTGCGGTATACATGGGCGACATATGCTCTATACCGAGCGGCGATGCGGACATGGAGCCGGTTGTGCGGCAGCTGAAGGGGCTTGTCGCGCCCGCCGTCGAGCGCGGGATACCGTTTGCTACCGTCATGGGTAACCACGACCACGACGCGCAGCGCGAGGAGGAGCTGATGGAAATTCTCGTCAACACCGAATACTGCGTGACCCGCCGAGGCGACAAGGATATCACGGGATATTCGAACTATTATATACCCATCTGCGGCAAGAGCGGAAAGCCGGAATTCAACCTCTGGTTCATGGACTCGAACAACACTTTTTATGACACGGATATCTCCGCCTACGATATTATTCACAGGGATCAGATAGACTGGTACGAGCAAACCTCGGCAAAATTGCGCAAGGAAAACAAGGGCGCTCCCCTGCCCGCTCTGCTGTTTCAGCATATCCCGGTTCTCGAGGAATATGAGCTGATGAGAAAGGCGAAGCCGTGGGAGATGTGGAAAGCCGTGCGCGGCTATGGGCATCTCAGCAAGAACTGGTATGTTCTCAAGGACAAGGACAACGGCTATTTGGCGGAGGGGCCCTGCCCGCCGGACGTCAACAGCGGACAGTTTGAGAGCTGGAAAAAGATGGGCGATGTCAAGGGCGCATTCTTCGGCCACGACCACATGAACAATATCGCAGGCGAGGTTGACGGGATACTGCTCGCACAGTGCAAAACCTCGGGCTTTTGGGCATACACAGACGGCGGCAGACCGTCCGTCAGGCTTGTGACCGTTCACGAGGACGGAAGCTTTGAGACGAGCGTACACTCTTTTAAGGATTTCGCGCTCGAATGCACCTGCTTAGGGCCTATTAAAAAGCGTATAACCGACCGCCAGAGCGTCAACGCCACAATAGCCGCATACGCACTCGGCGTCGGAGCGATAACTGCGGCGGTGATGCTCGGAGTGGGAAAAGCCTGTCAGTCTTTCAAAAACAGGAGGAAATAAAATGGTAACACATATAGTATTTTGGGCGCTCAAGGACGAGGCCGAGGGACACGATAAGAGAGAGAATGCGGAGCACATCAAAGAGCTGCTCGAAGCGCTTGTCGGCGTTGTTCCGGGGCTTATAAAGGCAGAGGTCGGAATAAACGAAAACGGCGGCAAATACGACGCTGCGCTCTTCTCGCAATTCGAGAGTTGGGACGCACTGCACGCCTATGACAGCCACCCGGAGCACCTCAAGGTAAGAGCTTTCGTAAAGGCGGTTCGCCTCGAGCGCGAGAGCGTTGATTTTGAAAGCTGATTTTTATTTTTAACATTTAAGAGCCGATGCCCGAAAAGCCCGGCTCTTTTTCTTTTGTGTGAATAAGCTGTTAATTTTGCTTTTTTTTGAGAATTTTGTTGTCATATATAGCTTTGTATGCTACACTGAAAGTGCAGAGAGAAGCACAACGGCAGTTATATCTAAAGCTCACTTCAGGCTCTTGAAAGCGAGGTTTTCTTATGGATATCAACGACAATAAATTGAAGAAATTTTATACCGTATCTGCCGCCATAGGATATATTCTTTGCGGTCTATACACGTTCATATACTGTGCATCCTATGGGCTCGTCCGCCTGCACCTGCCGATTTCGTCGGAGGCGGTATTAGGCGGTGTGTTCGATGACTTTTTCTATTTCAGCGAAGCGACTATTGGCGTTTTGTTAGTCTTCGGCATCGTATGCGTGGGGTCATATCTCGCGCTCCTGTTCATCGCGTTCGACAAAGGGCACCGCCCGCTGCCGTTCAGACTTTCAATCATAGCGTTTGCCGCATTCGTCATGAGCTGCGCGGAATTCGACAAGCCCGACACGGATTTGCGTATATTCTGCACCGTGCTGGCGGCAATATTCCTGCTCATAGGCATTTATACTGCTGTGCTTTGCGTGCGCAATGTGAAGAGATTAACGAAATAAAAGGAGGGGCTTCGATGAAAAAACTCGGAAAAGTTTTAACCGTGCTGCTGCCTGTCGTCGCTCTGTTTTTGGAGTCGCTGCCGTACGGTGCGGTTCTGATTTTCAAGGATTTCCCTGACGGGACAATACGAACGACTTACTCATATTTCAGCCCGACCCCTTGGGGCTACGCAAACTTTCCGCCCGGGATAACAGCGCTTCTCACCTGTGTTTTGCTGATGGCCGCAATCCTGGCGGCGGCAAAGGACAGCCGCAAGGCTCTGCTTCGGGTTTTCGGCATCTCTCTGGCGGCGGCCGTTATTTCGCCCATGCAGCTGTTATATAATATAAATAATTTCTCCGTCACGGGCTGCCTGATAACAGTCACGCTCGCCGCCGAATGTGTTCTGTCGGGAGTACTCGCAAGGAGAAAGTAAGAAAAATACAGAGCCGACATCAAAAGATATCGGCTCTCTGTGTTATTTATCTTTACTTTTTTCGCACTGCGAGCAGCAGCCGGAGCATCCGGAGCAGCCCGAGCATCCGCCGCGCTTTTTCTGCCTGCGTATTGAAATAATCGCAAGCACAACGAGCAGAACTATAACGGCTATTATAACAAAATCAATTGGTTTCATGCTATCAGGCTCCCTATCTGATAAACGCCGAACGCGACGAGCCACGCGACAACGCACTGGAGAATGACTATGCCTATCGTTGCAAGGGTCGAGTTCATCTCGCGCTTTATCGTGGCGACTGCGGCGACGCAGGGCGTATAGAGCAGAGTGAATGCGAGGAAGCTTGCGGCGGTCAGCGGAGTAAACAGCGACGAGAGCGCACCGCCGAGGCTCGATATGCTCGTATTGAGCAGGACGGACATCGTGGAGACGACCGCCTCCTTTGCGGTAAAGCCCGAGATAAGCGCGGTTGCGACGCGCCAATCCGCAAAGCCGAGGGGCTTGAATATCGGCGCTATAAAGCGGCCTATCGCGGCGAGCATACTGTCTGCGCTGTCCTCAACGGGGTTTATGCGCGTGTCGAAGCTCTGAAGGAACCATATGATAATCGTTGCGACAAATATGACTGTAAACGCGCGCTGGAGGAAGTCCTTTGCCTTTTCCCACAGCAGGAGTGCAACGCTCTTGGGCGACGGGATTCGGTAGTTCGGCAGCTCCATAACGAACGGCACGGGGTTGCCGCGGAAGGCGGTATTTTTGAGTATCAGCGCGAGCAGGACGCTGAGCACTATGCCCGAGAAATACAGGCATATCATAACGAGCGCACCGTTCCCCGGGAAAAATGCCGCCGCAAAGACCGAATATATCGGAATTTTCGCCGAGCAGCTCATATACGGGGTCAGCATTATCGTCATCTTGCGGTCGCGGTCGGACGAGACGGTGCGGGTCGCCATTATCGCGGGGACGGAGCAGCCGAAGCCGATGAGCATGGGGACGAAGCTGCGCCCCGACAGACCGATTTTCCTCAGCGGTCTGTCCATAACAAAGGCGATTCGCGCCATATAACCCGTGTCCTCAAGTATGGACAGGAAGAAGAAAAGAGTCACGATTATCGGCAGGAACGACAGGACACTTCCGACGCCCGCAAAAATTCCGTCGATAATAAGGCTGTGTATAACCGGGTTTATCCCGTAGGCGGTCAGACCCGAATCAACAAGTCCCGTGAGCTTGTCTATTCCGATGCTCAGCCAGTCGGAAAGGGCGGAGCCTATAACATTGAAGGTCAGCCAAAACACGAGACACATAACGCCTATGAACACGGGAATGGCGGTGTATTTGCCGGTCAGGACACGGTCGAGCTTCATGCTGCGGCGGTGTTCCTTGCTCTCGTGGCATTTGACGACCGAGCTCTCGACTACTTTTTCTATGAATTCGTAGCGCATTTCGGCGAGCGCGGCGTTTCTGTCAAGCCCGGTATCGTTCTCCATCTCGACTATGCAGTGGTCGAGCAGATCGCGCTCGTTGCTGTCCAGTTCGAGCTTGTCCGCCATATCGTCGCCGCCCTCAATGAGCTTTGTCGCGCAGAAGCGGCACGGCAGGTCAAGGCGCGAGGAGTGGTCTTCGATAAGATGCACTATAGCGTGGATGCAGCGGTGGACGGGCGAGCCGTCCGAACAGAAGTCCCAGACCTTCGGCAGCGTCTTGCTTTTTGCGACCTGCAAAGCCTGATCAACAAGCTCTGACACGCCCTCGCCCTTTGCCGCACTTATCGGCACGACGGGAATACCGAGCGCGTCGCTCATTTTCTTGACGTTTATCGTGCCGCCGTTCGAGCGCACCTCGTCCATCATGTTGAGCGCGAGCACCATAGGCACGCGCAGCTCAAGTAATTGCAGAGTCAGATAGAGGTTTCTCTCTATATTCGTGGCATCGACTATATTTATGATACCGTCGGGCTTTTGGTTGATTATAAAGTCGCGCGAAACTATTTCCTCCTGCGTATAAGGACGCAGGGAGTATATTCCGGGCAGGTCGACAACGGAGCTGTCCTTTGCGCCTTTTATCGCGCCCATCTTCTGATCGACTGTGACGCCCGGAAAGTTTCCGACGTGCTGATTAGAGCCTGTCAGTGCGTTAAAGAGAGTTGTCTTTCCGCAGTTTTGATTACCTACGAGAGCAAATATCATTTTGCGTCCTCCTCGGCTCTGACTTCTATCTTTTTCGCATCGTCAACGCGGAGCGTCAGCTCATAGCCGCGCACCATTATCTCTATCGGATCGCCCATCGGCGCGACCTTTTGAAGCGTCACACGGGTTCGCGGAATGAGCCCCATATCGAGCAATCTGCATCTGAGAGAGCCCTCGCCGCCTACGGCTGTTATGAGCGCACTCTCCCCTGCTTTCATCTCATTAAGCGTCATATTATCCTCCCGAAAAGTAAGCCTTGCTTAATTTTAATTTTACACTTCAAGTAAACGCTTGTCAAGAAATCGAGACAGAAAGACGGCAAAAAATCCCGCCTCGCCGACGGTTCGCACAGTCGGCGGGGCAGGTTCATTTAATCGGAAGATTTTCTTTTTTGCTGCCGTTTTAAAGCAGGGCGCGGTTTACGCACGCTCGAGTATCATCGTGCCGAGGTTATAGAGAAGGCAGTCATCCGGCAGAAGTGAAATCTCCGCAAAGGAATCAACCTTTTCGCCCAACACCTCGCCTTGAATCCCGGTGTCATAGTAGAACTTTCCGTCTTCTTCCTTCCATACGGTACTCTCCAAAACCGCATATCCGTCTTCGCGGATGTCCGCGCCCTGCTTTTTCGCCTCTTCGCGCACCTCTTCGGGCACGAATAAGAGCGTGTTGAGCGTTCCGTCCGGTGCAAATTCCATGATATATTTGCACATCTGGACAATTTCGGCATACATATCGTTATCGACCTGACTGTCTGCCGTAAAGACTTTCTCGCCGTCCGGGGTAACCAAATGCATTTCCCTGACTTTCCAAAGTCCGCAAATATCCATATTATTTTCCTCCTGTTATGCCCACGGGTCGGCTTCCTTCGGGGTGCGCACGCCTGTCAGCAGGTACTGCTCCCACAGGAACCACTTGCCGTCTGAGCCGCGCTGGCGCATCTTAATTGGACGGGGATCGTCCGCGCCGCCGCAGGGAATGAACAGCTTCATGTAGTCCTTCTCCTCGCCGGATACGTGATTGCTCTCAATGATGATTGTATAGGGCTGAGAGGGAGTGTAGTTATTGTCGGGCGTTGCGCCTACGAAGTAGGTGAACGGGAGATAGGTCTTGCCGTCGCGGAAGCGGTCGTTGAGGAAGGATATCTCCTGACCGTTGAGCGGACGGGGACCTCTGAGCCAGTTGAGCATCTCAAGGCCGATATTCTTATCCGCCGCATAGGCGCAGAGGGCAAGGACGGTCAGAGCCGCCGTCTTAAACGGTGTGTCAAGGCTCGCCTCGGGGAGTGCCTGCATTTCGGCAAGGCTCTCGGGCAGAGAAGCGAAGGTGAACTTCTCTCTCTTATTGCCTATCGACTGTATGGCGGAAGTCGCCGCCTGCTGCGCTGTGCTCTTAAGCTTATCAAATATACTCATATAATCTCTCCTTTTTCAAATGCTATTGCTTCTTTTTCCTGAGGGCAACCGCCACTCCGGCTATTATACCGCCTATCGCCAGGCAGGCTATCGCTATCAGGACAACTGCCTTCACGGAGAGTGTTTTCCCCGTGCTGTCCTGCTTCGCGGCCGTGGTGGACTCGACAGAGCCGGGCTCGCCTATATCGGTTTCCATACCGACTGCGCTTTCGTCCGACGCCTTAACGCTGTCCGGCTCGGAGGTCTTTTGAACCTCTGAGGTTTTATCCGCGCCCGGAGTCACCGGGGCGGCCTTCTGCGTCGGAGCAGGCTTCTGTGTTGCAGTCGGCTTCTGTGTCGGCGCGGCCTTTTCGACTACCGTGACGGGAATGACGCTTGAATACGCCTTACCGCCGAGCTTTGTCTCAACATAGCAGACATAGTAGCGCGTCCCGGCCTTTCCCGTGTCGCAGACGAGAATAGGATCTTCCTCCGGGTACCCCTCGTTCGCGCCTATGGCTACAATATCCTTGAGCTTGCCGGTAGTTGTTTCATACCATAAATATGACTTAACCTCGTCACCGTCCGATGCCTTGGCGTCGCAGTAGAGCTTGAGGACCTTGCCCTTTTCCACTCTGACCGACGCCGACACTTTAAGCTCCGGCGGGGACTTGCTTCCGCCGACGGAGATATAAGCCCTCGCCGAGGTCACGCTGCCGGTTTTGTTCGAGACGATACAGTAGATTTCCGCCCCGTCAAGGGCGCTCCCGATACCGTTGATAAAGAAAGTATTACCTTTATCGTTCGAACCGTAGCCGCTTCCGACAACACCTTCCTGCCACGGATGACCCTCGGCAAAGGACTTGTTGGTGTCATATGTAACACCCTTGTACACGATGAACCAATGGTAGGAAAGATTATCTCCCGCTGCCTCTACGCTCCAAGATGCCACACTGTTTTCCGGGAAGGTTCCGTTCTGCGGCTGACGGGTAATCACTATATTCCCCGCAGCAAGCGACGGGGTTAACGCAAATATCGCTAAGATGAGAATGAAGATTAAAACTGCTGTTGCTTTTTTCATAGACACCTCGCTTTCTTTGCGGCGACTCAGAACTTACCGCCTCCGCCGCCGTGTGTCTCTCCGGAGGAAGATGTATGCGTACTGCTTCCGCCGGAGCTGCCGCTGTCAGTATTCTTCGGTTTTGCCGTGCGCGTAACGGTATTGTACAGGAACGTGTCCTTGCTCTCCGTTATATTAAGGCTGCCGCTCTTCATATAGTCGCCTGCCGCCGCCTGGAAGCGCACTGTCTTGAGTTGTGCCTTCATCCTGCCGACTATAAACATCGCAAGGCCGATGCCCACCAAAATCGAGATCACAATCCAAACTATCGAAAGAGGTCCCTTGGGCAGATTGCTCTTGTCGTAGGGCTCTCCCTCTCTTGACTTTGTGATGAAATCATCGGAGAGCTCGGCAAAGGTGTTGAATGCGGCGGCATAGTTGCCGTCACCCAAATCCTCTACCATCTGCTCACCGATATACTGGATTCCGGCATCCGTAAACGCGGTTATGCCGTAGCCGCAGGTGGATATCCACCAGTCGCGGTCCTCCATGCTGACGAGGAACAGCAGACCGTCTCTTTTTTCTCCGTAGCCGTATTTGCAATAATCATAGATATCGTCGGCATATTCCATGGGCTTTTTGCCGTCCAACGTATTGGTCGTCACGACTATTACATCCATTTTCTGACGTTCGCTGAGCTCGTCGAGCGTTTTTATAAGGGCTTCTCTCTCACTTTCCGAGAGGAGCTTCGCCATATCCTGAACGCGCTCGTATTCGCTTACAAAGCCGTCCGCATCCACCGCAAAAGCCGGGATAACCGTGCAGAAGCAGAGGGCAAGGACAAATATCATCGCAAGTATTCTCTTTTTCATCGTTATCCCTCCTTTACAGTATTCCTGCAAAATGCAGAAGCCACGCAATGCCGCAGGCGGCAGCGCTGAGCGCCGCGGCGAGTCCCACCGTCCACTTTGTGGCGGCCGACTTATCGAGCGGAAGATTGCCGACAAATTTGCCAGTCTGTCCGTTCATGGCAAAGGTATATTTTTCTCCGTTCCAGGTTGTGTTCAGCAGCCACACGGGATAGAGCGCATACTTTGCCTTTCCGCCATGGAACTGCACCGAGCTGCTCTCGGCATTGACCGTTGCATAGCCCTGAACCGTCGAGGCAAAGGCATCCTCCGTGGAGCGCCTGACGCGCTGATTGGCGCGGTTGATGCTCTCCTCGGCGGTCACATCGTACTTATCCGCAAAATAGCCCGCAAGATAAGCCGTCTGGAAATCCAGAGCATCGGAATAATCGTAGGGCTCGACGGACTCCATGAGATCGTCCGGCATTTTGGATGAGCCGTCCACCGGGACATGCTCAAAGCCGACGCTTCCGCCGCGATGAATCATATAATAGCTCGTCTCGGTGTATCTGTAATCCTCGTCGCTCCATGTGCGAACCTTGGTTGCACGGTAACGCACCTGCGCGTCGACATCGGTATCAAAGAGCCAGAACGGGACATAGACGCCCTTTACCTCGTCGATATGATTCTGATCCTTGAAAATCTTGGGCAGAAGCTTCTTTCCGTTGAGGTGCTTCATCAGCCCCGCCTTTGCCGCCTTCTTATCGAGCTTGAACGGGATCACGATGTCGGGCTTGAGCAAGCCCGCGAACTGGTTCATCATGACTACCGGATTGCCGCAGAACGGGCAGGACGTTGCCGCCGTATTGGCATCGCCCACTATCTCTCCGCCGCAGGATTTGCATACATAAGAGCGTAACCCCTCAATCTCGCTCTCCTGCCACTCGCTGCCCGCGGAGGTCTCCCATTCCATATTGTCCGCCTGTTCGCCCTGAAGCTCGGCGTCATAGCTCTTGAGCGCATCCATTTCAAACTCAGTGCCGCAGAAAGGGCACTTCATCTTCTGGAGCGTGCTGTCAAAAGCTATTGCGCCGCCGCAGCAGGGACATTTATATTCCTGCAAGGTTTGCATTAAAAAACTCCTCTCTTAAAAGAACATTAACCGTCAAGCGTCTTTATGTTTTTACCGCCGCAAAAGCCGCGTGGAATTTTAGGTACCGACATAAAGAAAAGTCGAACTAACGGTATTTTGTTTTTTGCCGTTTTCAAAAGCTGTTCATTGTATTTGCAGCTACGCAGGTCGGCGATACACACAAATGCTCGGTTCTTTTGCCGAAGATAAATCTTACAGCCCACCTGCGTAAACGCCGTAAAACCGATATCCTCCGCCGCATTAATATCGGCTCCGAAGCCTTTAAGCTTCTTTTATCCGTCTTTTTCTCTCGGCACGAAGCAATGACCTGCCGGCCGTAAGCTCATCTCCCCTTTCCGTCAAGCCGTTTTTTCGGCAAGCTGATTTGTTTATTCGCTTTTTGCAGCGTCGCGAAAGGCTTGGATCGGGCGGGAATCGAGCCGCATTAAACCTCCGCCTTTCGGGACGCCGATTACCACTGCTTTATCAGGCGAGCGGCTTGCCGCATTCCGGGCAGAATTTGGGCATAGCCTGACCGGGCGCGGGCGACCAGCCGCAATTCGGGCAGCCGCTAACCGAAACGGGCTTCAGAGAGCCGCAGTTTGCACAGAATTTGCCTGTATTCTGTGCGCCGCAGGACGGGCACATCCAAGCTGCCGCTGCCGCCTGCTGCTGAGGCGCGGGGGCTGCCGCATATCCGGCCGAAGTCGCCGCCGCATAACCTGCCGCGGGGGCGGCTGCATATCCCGCTGCGGGGGCTGCCGCATATCCGGGGGCGGGATTCGACGGTCTGTCGCCGCCGTATACCGTGCGGTTCATCATGCCGTCGCCGTCCCATGTGCGGTAACGGTTATCACGGCGCAGAAGTATATCCTTGAGCTCGTTCATCTTGCGCTCATACTCGCGGTAGAGGTCGGTATACGGGCTGTCGGGGCGGCTTCCGTCGCTTATCTCAAGCTCGATACTGTCAAACCACGGGGAGTTCACGCGGATAACCACATCGAACTCATAGTCGCACTCATAGCGGGGCGGCTGATAGCTCTTTCTGTTTCCGTCGGAATCCTCGAAGAATATCTCTTCCCTGTTTTCTTTTATATTTGTGTCGACCGCAACAACCTGCGAAAGCTTAATGATATCGGGATTGGCGCTGCGCCAATTCGAGCTTCCCGTAACGATAAACGCCTCGGAGACAGTGCTGATATACACTTTTTTGCTTCCGTCGAACATCACGTCGGGGTTAAAATTTCTGACGAGCTTCTCGTTTTCCTCGCGGTAAGCGAGCTGACGCTTGATATCCTCGACCGTCGAGCGGCGGCGTTCGCTGAAGAACGGAGACAGCTTCGCGGCGCAGTTCTTGCAGAGATTGCCGTCTTCAAGCTTGCGGTTGCCGAGAAGTCCTATTTTCTCGCCGCAGATATCGCAATATTTCTTATCAAATAATCCCATAGTGTTTCCCTCCTGTTATTTTTTCGGTCGCAGTAACGACCCGTTTTGCGCTGTCAGCCTGCAAACCGTATCATAAGAACGATTTCAGCAGCTCAAACAGCTCTTTTTCACCAATGCCGTTATATTTCATCGAAATAACGCTGCCGTCGGCAGAAGCCGGCCTACGCAAAGCAGACTGTCTGCTTCGTCATACACATTCTCTCCCGCCTCTGTCCCCGGTTGAGGCTGTTAAGCACAGCGCCCTCGGGGATATGTGGCAGCTCGGAGATTTTCGGCGAAGCTTGCTTTTTCGCAAAGCGGCGGTGACACCGCACGCCTATGGCAACGCCCAATATAAGCGCCGTGAGCAGAATCAAAATTATGAGCAGCGCCTTCATCGGCTGTCTTATTTTTTATCGTTATCGTCAAATATATCTCCGCACTCGGGGCAGAACTTCGGAGGATTTGAGGGATCCTCGGGCTCCCAGCCGCACTTATCGCAGCGGTAGAGAGGAGCACCCTCGGGCTTTTTGGCTCCGCAGCTCTGGCAGAACTTGCCCTTATTGACGGTTCCGCACGAGCAGGTCCAGCCGTTTGCGTCAGCGGGCTTCGGAGAGCCGCACTCGGGGCAGAACTTGCCTGTCGCGGTAGCGCCGCACTGACATTTCCAAGCGCCTGCCGCCGGCTCGGTAGCGGGCTTCTTTCCGCCGCAGTTCGGGCAGAAGTTACCTGACACCATATTGCCGCACGAGCACTTCCAGCGCGCCATATCGGGGCCGTCCGTCGGCTGCTGCGCCGCCTGCTGCTGAGCCTGCTGCTGCTGTTGCTGCTGACCCATGGCGAACAGGTTCTGAGCGTTCATGCCGCCGCCTGCGTTCATAGCCATGCCCATGCCCATAAAGCCGGTCATTGCGCCTGCCTGGTTGCCGGCCGCGGTCTTCATGGCGTCCGCCTGAGCGCCGACAAGGGTTGCCGCCGCCATGGTGGGATCGCGCATGATAGCTGCACGCTGAGCCTGCTTGATGAGCTCCGCATCCTCTTCGGGGAGAGTGACCGAGCCGAGGGCTATTGTGACGACCTTGAGTCCGCGCAGCTCGCTCCACTTTGCGGAGAGGGCGGCGTTCATAGCGGTTTCAAGCTCGGTGTTGTGAGCTACTATCTGATTGGGGCGAAGCTCAAGGTCGGAGAGCTGAGCAAAAGCGGGCTGAAGCGCGCTGATGAACTCTGTCTTGAGCTGATTGTCTATCTCTTCGCGGGTATAATCCTGCTCGACATTGCCGCAGACATTGGTATAGAAGAGCATTGGGTCGTCTATCTTATAGGAATATACGCCCGAGCAGCGGACTGCGACATCGATATCAAGGCCTATCTTCGAATCGACGACACGGAACGGAATCGGGTTCGGAGTGCCGAACTTGTTGTCCATCAATTCCTTGGTGTTGAAATAATAGACACGCTGATCCTTTCCGGTATCGCCGCCGTAGGCGAAACGCTTACCGATGGTCTGGAATGTCTTTTTAATGCTGTCACCGAGAGAGCCCGAGAATATCGAGGGCTCCGTGGAGGCATCATATGTAAACTCGCCGGGCTCCGCGCAGAACTCGACTACCTTGCCCTGCTCGACTATCATCATGCACTGTCCGTCCGCAACGGCTATACCCGAGCCGTTTGTGATGATGTTGTCGCTGCCCTTTGTGTTTGACGATCTGCCGCTTACGCGCTTCTGTCCTTTGGTAACAAGAAGCTCCTTCGGCATTGCCTCACAATAGAAAAATTCCTTCCACTGATCGGCAAGAACGCCGCCGACTGCTCCTGCACCGGCTTTAATAAGTCCCATAAACAAAAACTCCTTTGCAATATTATTTTATTATATTATTTCGCGGGGTGATTCCCCTTTTTGACTGTTTATCCTACCGCTTCGTCAAAGAGCAGCGGCTCGCTCTTCAAAACATAATCGGTTTTTCCGTCGCGTCCGTCATAGGTGAGTACTTTTCTCGCGGCCATGCCGCCCTTTTCGGCTTCTATGGCGGCGGTGGGAACAGTCTCGGCAAGGCTGCCGTCGAACTCATAAACCTCGCCCTTTTTGACCTTCACCGAGAAGAGGATACCGTCCGACTCCATCTCGTTATCGGCTTCGTTATACTTGAGCTTTACGAGCGTGACGATGACTCCGTCAACATTCGAGACAAAGCGTATCCTGTCGTTCGGATAAATCGCGCTCCCGGTCTTAAAAATCTGCACCGGGTCGCCGAGAGCCCTGTATGACGCGGAGCTTGAATCTGTATAGAGCGAGAGCTCAAACGCATCCTTCGTCACATCGTACTCCGTCATAACTTCCTCGGTAGTCTGCATATCCCCGTCGCCGGTCGTCTCATCGGTATTGCCCGTTTTACCGCAGGCAAAAAGGGTGATGGCGAGGACAAGGACCAGAAGAACCGACAGGATTGCCGAAATGCTTTTCTTCATTTTCAAACCTCCGTTCACGGCAGCAAAGTCCACAGGTCGGAAATTGCGTCATATTCATATACCACCCTGTCAAGGTGGTTAAAGCACACATTTATCTCGCGCACGAAGCTGTCTTCGCCGCTTGTGCCGAGGGCATAGATATTGTAGCGGATTCCGTCCTGCTCCATATACTCGCCCGTATCCAAAATCGCCATGCCGGAATCGACATATTCGGCGAAGCCCTTGCTGCATTCGCGCATCTGTTTGACCGCCTCATCCAAGGGTATGTCATACTTCTCGCCGCGCTTTATCTCCGTTCCCGAAATATTCGACGGAAGCGTCATTTTTTCGGAAGAGGTCGAGGATATCGCCGCTTCTGCGGTCGTGCCGTCCGACGTTTCGGGGGTCGGTTTTTTGTCCTTAGCGCAGCCTGCCGACAGCATAAGGGCAACCGCCGTCAACAGAACCGCTGCCGTTATCAGCATTCTTTTCACTACGGGGTCAAGCCTCCTTTTCACGGGTTTCTTCTTTTTTGTCCGCCCTGCCGAAGCTCGACGACGAGGCAGAACAGGGATTCAGATTCTTTTTCGGCTCATCCCGCACGCTCGCGCAGTCACCCGCCCAGCTGATGAGCAGAGTGCGCAGCAATATGATAAAAAACCATATTATGAGCAGCGAAGCGAACCACCATATGGAAATTTTAAGGATGAAATGGGCGGCAAGCAATATCCACGCGGGCACCGACCAGCCGAGGTTGAATACGAGGTTCATCAAAAAGCAGAGCATAAAGCCCCCGAAATCGCGTTTTCTCACGGTTTGTCTCCCCTTTCTTCAAATACATTCCAAATACTGCACATATATAATATCAAAAAAAATGTCCGAGCACACTACCCCCTCGGAGTAGTTTTGATTGAAGAATGCGAAAAGGCTCGGATATGCAATTTTACCGCACAACAAAAAGCCTGCGGTCGGAAGGGTCGGAGACAAGCTCCATATCGCTCAAATTTTCCTCAAGCACATCGAAGCATGAGGTGGCGACGGTCTTTGTCTTCCCGTTTTTTTCCGCTTCGGCTCGCGTTATGCCGAAGAATTTGTCCATATTCATCATATCGTATTCCTGGAGTCCTACGCTGACGAGCTGCTCTGGCTCGATCTCTTTTCCGTTGAGCTCAACATTGAGCAGTCTCTTCTCCGAGCGGGAATAGACGACCCTGAGTCCGTGCGAGAGCTGGTAGAACTCCGTTTTTCCGTCGAGCGCCTCGTCGCGCAGAATATACATGAGCACCGAGCGCAGCTGTTCTCCGGTCAGATATATGCGCTCTATTTCATTTTTATACGGGAATATCTCCGCCAAATCCTGGAGCTGGACTATGGGGCCTAACTGCTCGTTTCTGATACTGCCCGAGCCGAGCAGCATTATATCCAGACCGAGCGCATCCTTGAAAATATCGCTGAATATGCGCCCTATCTGCGTCTCCTCGTTGCGTTTGCGATGAAAATATTCCTCTTTGAAGCGGGTGACTACCCGACTGTATTTCACATCCGTCTGATTCTTATATTTTTCTATGACCCGCTCTAACTGAAGGTCGCGCTCGCAGTTGTCCTCGTTTATCGGAACGAGCTGCCATGTGTAGCTGTCTATGCAATTGCCGTCGGTATCGACCGTGATATCAAAGCGGCCTATCTGAGAGGTGCCGTTCGCCGCCTGAACTATCGGTATCCCGGCGACTACCGCGGGCTCGCTGAGCATTGTGTGGCTGTGGCCGCCGATTATAATATCGACTCCCCAGCGCGGGTCGAGATTTGCGGCAAGCTCCTTGTCCGCCTCAAAGCCGATATGGGTCAGAAGAACCGTAAAGTCTATATCGACGGACTGATAGCTGTTGCATATCTTTCCGACCTCTGCCGCCGCCTCATAGACATCGAGGAACGAGCCGATGAGCTTATCCTGCTTTGTTTGCGAGAGCACCTGCTCGGTAAGAAGTCCGATAAACAGCACCTTCATGCCGTCAATCTCGAGAATCTCGTGGGATTTGAAAAGGCGCGTGCCGTTATTTTTCAGATATATATTCGCATTGATTATCGGGAACTTTGCGCAGCGCTCTATAAATAAAAGATGCGCTATGCCGTAATCCACCTCGTGGTTACCGAGGGTCACGACATCGGGCGCTAAAATATTCATTATTTCAACGGTCGACAGTCCCTTGTACTCGCTGTCTATGAGCGAGCCGCGGAACATATCGCCGGAGATTGAATAGACTACATTTCGCTCCTCACGGCGCACCTTGCCGACATAGCCCGAAAGCATGGAGACCCCGCCGATAAGCCTGTCATCGACCTCCTTGGCCATAAAGTCGCCGTGCATATCGTTTGAATGAAGGAGCGTAAGCTTTTTCAGATGTTTCATTTTATTGCACACTCACCGAAATATTTCGCCGATTTGATTATAACAAAACAAAAAAGAATACGCACTACCCGAAACGGGTAGTATTGTCAATAGAGCGGATTTATCCACCCGTTTGATATCATGTAGAAAGCGAGATCGACCGACCTTGCGAAGCCTGTTTTTGCGAGCATATTCTTCTTGTGGTACTTCACCGTGTCCTCGCTGATATAGAGCTCGGCGGCAATCTCTTTGTTGGTCATATGCTTGCACATCAGGCGCAGTATCTCCATTTCGCGCTCCGTCAGCGGCGCTTCACCCTGCGGCATTGGGATGGTCTTCGGCTCGGGAAAGCATCCGCCGCCCGACATAACGTCGCGCGCGGTCTGCTCGAACTCGGAGAGGCTGCGGCTCTTATATATGAATGCGTGGGCGCCCGCCTCCTTTGCGCGCGGGGCATAGGATATCTCGTCAAAGGCGGTCATAACTATCACTTTTATATCCGGGAAGGCGTCGCGCACCTCTTTTGTTGCGCGAAGTCCCGACGCGCCGCCCTCGGTGCAGACATCCATAAAGACTATATCCGGCGAGAGCTCGCCGCACATTCTCACTGCATGGTCGGCGCAGGAAATACCGCCGACAACGCAGAAATCCCCGCTCTCGTTAAACAGGCGCTCAAGGGATTCGCGCATTGATTCGTGGTCATCGACAACCAGCACTTTTGTCACAGGGTTTCACCTCCGGGAATAAAGACTGAAAGGACAAATCGGGGCTTCGTTTCAACTCTCACGCTGCCGTCAAACAGCCCGACTTTTCTTCGTATCGAGCTGAGTCCGCCGCCCTCGACGGGCTCGGACTTAGGCGGAATACCGTTGTCGGTTATCCTCATGGAGAAATTGCCGCCGCTCTGTCCGAGAGATATGTATACCTCCGACGCGAGTCCGTGGCGCACGGAGTTTGTCACCGCCTCGGTTATTATATCCATACCGAGCCACGCAAGGCTCTCCTTTGCGGGCAGGTTTCCGTCTATAATAAGCGTCACGCCTATCTCCTGCATGAGTCGGCAGAGAGTCTCCAATCTGTCGGCGGCGGTAGTCACGGCCTCCCTGCCGCTGAGCTCCTCCGGCAGGTCATAGGCGAATCTGCGAATAAGCTCCTCATCGGGCTCCTCGCCCTCGCGCAGGCTGCGGAAAAGCAGGGCGAGGCGCTGACCCAAAATATCGTGGAAGCGGCTGCGGATTCTCAGCAGCTCCTCCTCGCGGCAGAGAAACCGAACCTCGGATATCATCTCCTTGAGCTCGAGACCTCTGCTCTGAAGCATGGCGCGCTGGGCGTTGAGCTCATTCGTGAGCATCCACTGCTCGGTAACATCCGCCGCCGAAAGCTGAACATAGCGTCTGTTTTTAATATATATATCGCATCTTGTGAAGAACCAGACCTTGCCGTCGGGCAGGATAAACACGGTCTTTCCGTCGATAACATTGGAGCTGCAGCTGTCCGAGACATCGCCCGAGAGCAAGCGTTCGTAGAACTTCTTTCCGTTCCTGTAAACCTCGCCGCAGAGCACCTGCATGAGCCTCTGCATACGCCCGTTTACAAGCAGTATATTTCCGTCCGGCTCGCAGAAAAGCAGACCCGAATGGAGCTCATCGAGCGCGAGCTTGACGGAATCGCGCGACAGCTCGTTTTTTATATCCCTGCGGCACACGCGCATAAGCAGCACCGCGCGGGCAATCAGCAGAAGCTCCGCCGCGCAGAAGATGACCGCCGCCGCTTTGTACGGCAGGAGGTCTATATACGGCAGGGAGACGGACGAGACGACCGCACAGAGCAGGACATCATAGACTCGGCTGACACAGGCTACGGCTATGCACGACGCGGCAACCGCCGCAAACACGCCGTATCTCATCACCTCATATTCGCTGCCCGCGGGCAGGAACATCCAAGCGTTCAGCTGAGCGCGCGCGACGATAATGAGCATAACCAAGCTTTGAGCCGTGACCGCTGTCTGAGAAATATATGCGGCCGTGCGTTTTCTGTCCCTGAACGTACTGCGCACCACCGTATAGACGAACGCAGCCGTCTGAAAGCCGACGCAGAAAACGGATATCATACATATGAGCACTCTGGCGGGCTCCGTGAGAGAGTATAAAAACATCAAGGCGCTTTCCCTCCCTTCGGCACGCGCAGGCTGATGCCCGCAGTCTCATCGAGGTCCTTTACCGACACTGTGCCGCCGACACCCTCGACTGCCTTTTTCAGTTCGTCGCTCATAAACTCTTCGCCGCCGTCAAAGGATGAGGGGAGCAGCTTCATCTCCGTCATGCCGTCTGTATCGGCAAGACGCTCGAGCAGCGTATTTTCTTCACCCGCGCACGAATCGAGCACGGAATAGAAGAAATCGTACATCACGCTGCCGCAGCGCGGAGACAGCGAGCCCTTTGCGGTGCAGACGGTGCTTATTCTGATATCGGCGTAGGACGCGAACTCGGAAAGCTCGTCGATATAAACGGCCAGCTCCTCCGCAGGCATATCCCCGCCCTCCTGCTCCTTGAAGAACAGGCTGCATCTGCGCTTTATGTAGCACATCAGCAGAGTTATCCGGGCGATGTCCCGCTGCTTGCTGTTCGAGCGTTCAAGCCCGTCTATCATATCGTTCATGCGCTCGAGGTGGCGTTCCATCTCGGCGTTTAAAAGCTCCATGAGGCGCACGTTTTCCTCCGCCGCGGCGAGCCTGTACTTGCTCTCGCGCTCCGTGACAAGGAGCTTGTTTGCGGAGGTCAGCTTCAAGACGTTTTCGCGTATCTCCTGCTGCATATTGAGTATCTCGGCGATACTCTCCTGCCAAACTATCATGCCGCCCGGTATGCCGTCGGCGTAGAGCAGGGTGTCGCCGTGCAGAAGAAGAGGATGCTTTATATCGTCGCGGAGCTTTTCCCAATCCTCGCGCGATATCGGCCGAGCACCGGCAGAGCTGAGCTCGGCATTGCCCTCGGAGTCAATTATCTGCATTCTCAGGGGTGAATTGGAAAAGAGCACGGCATATTTTTGATTGACGGGCACAAGTCCCGTTCTCATCGCAAGCTCCGCAAACGCGAGCGCAAAGATGCACGAGACGGTTGTTATATCGCTGTCGCGCGCCACGGGAACGCCTGCGGCATATGCCGCGCAGTAAACGAAAAGAAGAACCTCGCTGAGTATCGGCAGAACGAGCCTCGAACGGTTGAAGCCGCGCATGGCCTTTCGCACCAAAATCGCGGTTGACAAAATCACCACCGCGACGATAAAGGCAAAAATAAGATAATAGCCGAAGTTATATGTATAGCCTCCGCTGAAGGTTTTTATATCTTCAAACTTAAAAACCCAGCCGTGCAGGTCGTTTGTGAACACCGTCAAAAGCAAAACCGCATAGACGGCAAAGCCCGAGCAGACAAATATCTTGCGCTGCCGAACATTCCCGGAGGAATCGGTCATCAAAGACAGGATAAGCATAAGAAGCGGCAGACCCATCATAAAAACATAATAAGCATACCAGAGATAGCGCCCCATAACGGGGTTCCCGTCCGTCTGATATTTCAAAATACAGACGAGCATCCAGGCTATAACCATGCCGCCGAGCGCGCGGACAAGCATTCGGATATCCTTGCGCTGGACTCTGCGCAGGGCAAAGCCCATCCAGATTATCGCCGTCATTATGACAGCCGCGCCCAAGAGCTTATGCTCAAACGATTCCGCAGAGGAATACAGACGGCTTCTGAACACTCCGCGTTTGAAAACGCTGATAAAATTCTCCGTCTGCCTCGCAAATTCTACGGCATCGCCTACCCTTTCGGCGCGCCCGTATTCGTACAGAGACGGATAGTTTTCGCCCTGAGCTTTGTCGGCGCGGAAGCCCGCCGCGGCGATTGCATCCCCGGCATTCTGCGAAAACTTCATCTCATAGCCCGACAAGACGCCGACTCCGTAGAGCAAAGTGCCCTCGGAGGGGATTATTATTTCGATATTTTTTCCCTCGCGCTTCATAAGCGCGGCCTGGTAATCCCAGCAGATATTGACGGGGGCGTCGATTTTGTCGTAGCTCAGCCTTCCGCTTTTGTTGAGCTTATGCAGCAGGCCGACCGCCTCGCCGGACATATAATTCTTCTCAAGCCCGTAAGACACGGCGGCAAAAAGCATCCGCTCATACCGAGACGTAAAGCCCACGGGACAGGATATATTTTCGAGATCGCGCCAGCCTTTTATCTCCCCGTCAAAGCGCGAGCGGTCAACGGCGATAACGGCGGCGGCGGCAAAATGCTCGTACCAAATTCCGCCTGTCCCCGCGTCTTTTGAGGCGCGCGCCTGAACGTCAAAGAGGGCGAACGCCTTATCCTCTCCGTCAACGGACGAGAGCAGAGACGCGAGACCTTCGCCGTCGCGGACGGTGCAGTCGGGCGCGATGTCGCGGAGCAGGTCAATATAGGCGGGGTCCGTATCGCGGACAAACACAGTCTTTTCGTCCGACTTTATATTACAGCCAGAAAAGCAAAAAACGGCGGCAAAAAGCAGGAGCACAGCGACACCGAGTCTGCCCTTGTGCATCCGCCTCACCTCCGTCCGTGCGCCGAAGCGCAAAATTTATGATACAGTATACCGAGTTTATTATATTATACTCAACCGTTAATTTCAACAAAAAGCGTTCTGTTTTTGCCATAGTTTGCACAAAAAAGACAATTTGCGGGCGGAGTGTTGAAATAAATCGCCGGCGCGGAAAATTATCTTGATTTTCGGAATGATATCGTGTATAATACTTGCGTTCGGAATACCCGCCGGTGTGATGGAATTGGCAGACGTGCCGGACTCAAAATCCGGTGGTGGCGACACCGTACCGGTTCGACCCCGGTCACCGGCACCAATACCCCGTTCTTTCGGACGGGGTATTTTTCTTTGCGGAACAAACTTTCCGCAGCCGGGCTGCGCGGAGACGTTTTTTGTCCTTAAAGTTTCGTCTCGGGAACACCGAGCAACGCGCGTCGGTATTTTGACCAAATTGCCGCCGTCCCTTTTGTGAAACCTGCTCAAATATATCCGTATACTTGAAAAACCTTTTTACATATGGTATAATCCTTTAAAATTATGTGTAAAATTTTACACACGAATTCGCACATAAAAACCGTATCGAAAAACCACACAAAAGGAAGGTAGAAATGAGCAAAGGAAAAAACAAGGCGCCGAGCGGAGCTATTAAGCACAACACCTACACCGGCAAAGAGCTGACAGGTTACTTAGTAGGTCTCGCAGGACAGAACATCATCTACAACATCATCGCAGGCGGACTCCAGTACTACTGGCAGTCGATTATTTTTTTGCCGGCGATGGCCATCTCGGTAATATTCTTCGTCGCCCGCGTTTGGGATGCTATCAATGACCCGATGATGGGTTCGATAGTTGACCACACCAGAACAAAATGGGGTAAGTGCAAGCCCTACCTCATGTTCGTCCCGATCCCGATAGGAATCATTACCATTCTCACATTCTGCAACAAGACGTACACCGACTACACCTCGCCCACAGCGCACGCTCTTATCATCGCCTGGGCGGCAATCTCCTATATTCTCTGGGGTATGTGCTACACCGTCGGCGATATTCCGCTCTGGGGTGTAACCTCGCTTATGACCGACGATGAGAACGACAGAGCAAAGGCTCTCTCGCTCGCCCGTATCGTCGCCAACGTCGGCGCTATCGGTATGCTTATCACCTTCGCCGGAAAGGCACTCTCCCCCATGTTCCAGGAGAAGAAAGGCCTTGACCTTATTCATGCGGACAAGATGTCCTATATCATAATCGCCGTTATCCTTACGATATTCGCAACTGTTCTCTTCCAGTTTGCCGGCTTCTCTGTCAAAGAGAGAGTTCAGCAGTCCGAAAAGAAGTACACCATGAAGGAGAACTTCAAAATCGCGATCTCCAACGATCCGTTCAGAAGGCTCCTCATCTCGGGCATTCTCAGAAGCCCCATCATGCTTCTCTCGATCGTCGGCCTGTCGCTCGTTATGTACTACTTCTTCGACAACAACCTTGCCAATCTTGTTGTTGACGGCCAGCTTCAGATTATAAAAATCGTTCAGCTTCTCGTCATGGCTATCGGACTTCTCGGCGGTATGCTCATCGGTACTGCCGCCACTCCCAAGATGAGCAAAAAGTTCGGCAAAAAGCAGCTCTACAATTTCTATTCAATCGCCGGTGCAGTCCCCTACGCAATGATCTTTGTCGTCTATAAAATAGCCGGCGGCAACCTTATGCAGAACATGGTTTATGTCGTTTTGATGGCTGTTATGATGTTCGCGGCTTCCTGGGCAATGGGCTCGATAAACATTCTCCAGTCGATAATGATAGCAGACTGCGTTGACTACGAGGAGTACAAGAACGGCGTTCGCACCGACGGCGTGTTCTTCTCCGGCCAGTCCTTCATCACCAAGCTTGCAATGGGCGTTTCCTCGCTCATCTCCGGCTTCATTTATTCGGCTGTTCACTACACCGCCGAATACATCGAGACTCTTAACCTCGACCTGGCGGCAGGAAAGTATCATTTCTACGAGGCAAACGACGGAAAATATGCTATGGCGATGTTCCTGCTTATTTCCATTCCGCCCGCAATCGGCATGCTGCTCTCCGCTATCCCCACTCTCAAGTATTCGCTCACCGATAAGGAGCACACAAGAATACTCAACGAGCTTATCGAAAGACGCGCAAGCAAGAATAACGGAAGCAACGACTGATTGTCTCCGACAAATCAATAAGCACGGCGGTGCAGCTCACTCGGGCTGCACCGTTTTTGATATGCATAAAAAATAACGGAGCAGGCAAAAAACCTGCTCCGTTATTTTCTTTCGGGTTATTCGAGCGCCCCGTCTCCGCCCATGAGCGCCGTCAGCTCTCTGATACGCTCTATCGGGAACGGCGGGAAGCACAGCGGCTTTAATGCCATGCTCATCAGCTTCATCGGGTTATCGTCCGCGGCGATGCGGTTTGAGGACAGAGCGCCGCATATGCGGCAGCGGTGGACTATCGCCCACTCGCCGTTTTTCCTCACCCAGACCGCTATGGGGTCCATAATGCCCCCGCAGTCCGCGGCTCTGTCGCCCGGCTCGATATCGACGTGCAGGCTCGAGAGGCAATTCGGGCAGTGATTTCTGTGCTCACTGCCCGCGCCCTGCGGCACTGCCGTGCGTCCGCACACCCTGCAAACAAAAGCTTCGTTGCAGGCGTGGGTCTTGTAATAACCTTTTTCGTACTGTTTGCGTTTGTTTTCGCGATTCATTTTTCCTCCCGAAGATTGAGCTGTGGGAGGACGGCAGAGTGTGTTTTATTTGCCGACCTCCCGGTCAGCGCACACTCTCCGATGATTTTGTGATAAACTTCAAACAAAATCTCCTTGTGTTTTTATTCAAGAAACGGTCAAATGACCGATATCCCGCGCATTGCGAAATAAAAGCTTATTTACCGAAAAGCTTCTTGAAGAGGTTGATTATCGCGCGGAAGGGAGCGGTGATAATCCTGAAAAGAATCTTGAAGAAGCCGTCCTTTTTCTCAACCGTTACGGTGAAATCGGATGAGGCTATGATATTGCCGTCATCGTCAACGAGAGTCATCGTTATTGTCGCGGTACCCTCTTTAATACCGGTCAGCTCGCCTTCGTTAGGCTCGACAGTAACGACGCTCGGGTCCGAGCTGCTCCATCTATAATGATAATCTACATAGTCTTCCTGTATCACAGGAGTGTATATCAGCTTTTCTCCGACCTTTATGGTAGTACCGCCGTCGCCGAAGTCAATGACCTGAACCGTGTCTATCTCAACCTCGGCTGAGAGGTTCGATGCTGTATCCGTGACGCTTATTGTCGCGGTGCCGACGGAGAGAGCCTTGACAAGTCCGTTTTCGTCAACCGAAGCGACGGACGGATCGGAGGATGTCCACACGAGATCGGGCAGCGACGCGCCGTCGGGCTGCGCAGCGGCAACGAGCTGATACGAGCCGCCGACGGGGATGGGAGAAGTGGGAGCCGCGAGAGTTATGCCGGTGGCGACGTTGGATTCGCCGACAATGACATATTCGCTGAAATGGGTAGTCACGAACATCATCTTGCCGTTTCCGACGGGATATGCCTTCATATCGGTATATTTTCCGTTGCTCTCTCTTCTGAAAATCCTGACGCTAGACGGAAGCATACCGGCAGGAATCTCTATTTCAACGGTAGCCTGCATTTCCGTTCCGATTTTTTTGCCGTTTTTCATCAGCGCGATTTCATGAATCTCAAAAATGTTGTCCGGGCTTATCTGGAACTCTTTTTCAAGTTCGCCTTTTATAAGCTGCTTTCTCTGCACATCACAGATAACATAGTGCGAAAGGACGGTATCTTCGTCGATAACATCGGATACGACTTTCAGTTTATCTTTTGCCACAAATCCGTCCTTGCCGTCACGTTTGAACTGTATCGTAGTAACACCGCTTAAGGGGTTCAGAACGGTAGAGTATACTATCTGATTGCAGAGATCGCAGCCGGAGCCAAGCTTGAAGAAAACATCGGCTACTTTAAGGCTGCTTGAAAGAGTGCTCTCTTTTATTCCGGTTTCTATGATTTTAGCTATCACAATATTTTTTATTGCATCTTTTACATTGCTCTTGAGCACAGACCACACAGCATCGATGAAAAGGTCTGCAAAATCTTCACCGGCCTCGTCACACATACGTTTGAGCATTTCATGGGCAAACTCGGCGTTGTTGTAGATTATCTGCGGAGCCAGCTTTTTGGTGATTCCGGTTCCGAGCTTTTCCATTATACTATTAAGGAACTTGTCCTTGTCCGGTATGGATTTCAGAATAGCCTGAGTGATATTCTTGGCGATTTTGTCGGAATCCTTGTTGCTGACATCGCCAATAGCATTTGTGCTCTTCAAATATCCCAAGACCGCATCGGTGCATATGCCGACGATATTATAAGCCATGGTCATTTTGCAGGAGTATATATCGTTTGAAATAGTAATATATCCGTCTGCCGGGACTTCTATTGACGCTTCGGTCAATGTCGAGTTGAGAGAAGACCTGTAGGTATAGAGATCACCCGTCATTCCCTGGCAGAAGCCTTTGCCGAGAATGCCGAAGAAGCCGCCCCAATCGGTCGGGAAATTCGTGTGCTTTGTTATTATCTGCGAGTCGTATATATCTCCGTTGGCTTTGTGCGCAACAAGCGCTGCGGCTGTACCTGAGGAGTTATAGATATTCATTGTGACCTTATATTTGTCGATACTCTCGTCGTAAACATATCTGAAGTTTTCAACCGTCAGGTCTGAGCGGTTAAAGTTAGTACCCATTTTCTTGTTTGAGACGGGAACGGAATCGGCGAGATAATCGACACTCTCGGGATAGACATTTATTCTAAACTCGTTATATGTATCGGGGTCTTCGCTGCTGAGAGAAATGTTTATCTGACCGCTGCTTTTCGCCTTTATCTCAAGCTCTATCGACTTCTCGTTGTCCTTCCTCGAAACAACATCGTAGGCGGCAGTGCCGGAAATCTTGCAGGTGGAGCTGCCTATCGGCAGCTGATCTCCGTTGCAGTCATAGAGATATATAATAAATTTTGAGGTGTCGCCGCTTTTCATCGAGGTGACGGACGAATCGGGTGAGGTCATGCAGAACGCCGACTGTATCGTGAGCTTGCAGGAGGCGGAATACTTTTTGTCCGAGGTTGAAACCGTTATAACGGTATCGCCGACGCAGACCGGGTTGACGACGCCGGAGGTTCTGTCCACGACTGCGACATTCGGGTTTGAAGAAGTCCAGACGAGGTCGGATTTTTCATATCCCGAGTTATTCCTGATGCTCGCGTAGAGATACGGGCAGACATTGTTGCTCACGGTCATCTCGCTGCGATTGAGGGAGAGGACAGAGTCATCAATCCAGTTATAGTGGATAGTAGCGTTGAAGAGATCAACATTGTCAGAGCCAACACTTATAGCTTTCCACTCATCTTTTGAGCCGGTGTAGTAGACGTCTTTGAGGCCGGTGTAATAGAAAGCCCCTCTTCCGATGCTTGTTACGCTGTTGGGGATTGTTATGCTTGTGAGGCCGGTGCATTTGTAGAAAGCCTCGTATCCGATGCTTGTTACGCTGTTGCCGAGTGTTATGCTTGTGAGGCCGGTGCAACCGTCGAAAGCCCTGTCTCTGATGCTTGTTACGCTGTTGGGGATCGTTATGCTTGTGAGGCCGGTGCAATCGGCGAAAGCCATGTCTCCAATGCTTGTTACGCTGTTGCCGAGTGTTATGCTTGTGAGGCCGGTGCAATCGTAGAAAGCCCTGTATCCGATGCTTGTTACGCTGTCGGGGATCGTTATGCTTGTGAGGCCGGCGCAATATTCGAAAGCCCCGTCTCCGATGCTTTTTACGCTGTTGGGAATCGTTATGCTTGTGAGGCCGGTGCAAACGTTGAAAGCCCAGCCTTCGATGCTTGTTACGCTGTTGGGGATCGTTATGCTTGTGAGGCCGGTGCACCATTCGAAAGCCCCGTCTCCGATGCTTGTTACGCTGTTGGGGATTGTTATGCTTGTGAGGCCGGTGCAATCGAAGAAAGCCCCGACTCCGATGCTTGTTACACTATTGGGGATTGTGTATGAGGTCTGAGATTTTCCTTCGGGATATCTTATTAATTCGGTCTTTTTCTTGTTAAACAGAACACCGTTATTGTCGGAATAATAATTATTTCCACTTGCAACATTAATGCTTGTGAGGCCGGTGCAATGTTCGAAAGCCCAGTCTCCGATGCTTGTTACGCTGTTGGGGATCGTTATGCTTGTAAGGCCGCGGCAACCGTCGAAAGCACTGTGTCCGATGCTTGTTACCGACTTTCCGTCAATTTCAGACGGTATTGTTATTGCGCCCTTTGCCGATTCTTTGCAGTCGGTTATTGTGACCTTGTTGTCCGAGCTGACCTCGTAGGTATAGATGCCGTAAGTTTTCCCCTCCGCCTCGGCTTTGGGCGCGAAAAGGCTTGCGAAATCAACGCCCGCAAGCTCGCTTATCGGCGCGACGCCGAGCACCATGATGAGTGCAAGGGTCAGAGCCAAAAGCGATTTAAAAATATTTTTCCGCTTTTTTTTCATTGTTTGTTACCTCCGTTTTGTTTTTATGCGTTATTTTTTCGGCAGTGCCGTTTTATACCTTGGTTGTGGGGTGCGGGTCAATAAATTTTGTGTGGATTTCGCGGGCTAACCCCTCAGTCGCTTCGCGACAGCTCCCCTGCAGGGGAGCCTATGGCGGTGTGATTTTGTGCGGGGTCGGTTGTAGGGGTCGGCGACCTCGACGACCCGTTGACATGCGGGTCAAGATATTTGTGCAGAGTGCGCGGGCGGATGATATCCGCCCCTACCGCATAACTTTGAGCGAAGCGAAACAACCCCTCAGTCTTGGCTTCGCCAATCCAGCTCCCCTGCAGGGGAGCCTATGGCGGTGTGATTTTATGCGCTTTATACACCGTCGGAATTTCTTTCAAATATATAATAGCACTCTTATTTTTCCTGTCAACAGAAATGGAACGAAACGCATTTTAAGCGGTATGAAAGCAACGTTTGATTCTTAAATGCAAATCAGATGACCGATATCTCGTCCGTATATTCCGCTCCGCACGGCATTATTGAGGGCAGGGCGAGGGAAAACAGGTCGGCGGCGCGCTCCTCGATAGCGGAAATGTGCTTTGCGCGGTCGTTCAATTTTTTTATATCCGCTGCACGCATGACTATCGGCAGCTTCGCGGTCGAGCGCATGGCGCGGAGCTTTTCGCGGCCTATCGCATTGAAACCGAGAACTCTGATATACGGCGGTATGCCCTCGCAGTCGGACGCCTCTATCCCGAGCAAAAGCGCCGCAATCATGCGCCTTATACGCGCATGGGAATAGCGCTTCGTCTTTGTGAGCGAATAGAGCTCCTCGAGCGAGGATGCGCTGCGCGAGGCGGAATATATGCGGTTTTCGAGCCCCTCCGAGATGTCCGGCACCGCCGCTATTCTCTCCGGAGTCGAGACGCGCAGGCAGGCGAGGATAGCTTTTTCGAGGGCGCGGATATCGGCCGGCGCTCTGCCCGCTTCTATCTCTGTCTTTAGTATCGCGGCGGCATTTTCGGGCATGAGGTCGTCAAAGTCCTCCCCCTCCCTCACGCGGGTGCGTATGAGCGAAGCGCTCGCAAAGGAGTTCACCGCCTCGCCGCTGTCGTGACCCGCTCCCTCGCGCTTGACGGCGAACGGGGTTAGGTCCGACTTGAGCTTATCTATAGCGCGGATATATTCGACGGCGAGCGTGTCGTTGGGCGACGAGAGCACGGACGCTACTCGCGTGTCAAGCTCCTCGACGGCGCGCTGTCTCGCCGAGGCGAAGCTCACTCCCGAGAGCAGGTTTGCCCGCAGGCTTTCGCGCACGGTGTAGTCGTCAACGGCGCGGGACGCGGCTCTGAGCAGAGTGACGTCGGCGCACTCGCTGCCGAAGCTCAAAGTGTCCACGCAGCCCATGGCATCGAGCAGACCTACCGCTCCCCTTGCAAAGGTCTGCGCCGCGGCACACGCCCACGGTACGGGGAGGGACACTACCAAATCGGCGCCGTTCATAAGCGCCATACGTGCGCGGGCGTTCGGGTGCATGAGCGCAGTCTCCCCGCGCTGGACAAACCAACTGCTCATCACGCAAACGACCGCCGACGCGCCGTTTTCGCGCGTGCGGGCTATATGATAAGCGTGACCGTTATGGAACGGATTATATTCGGCAACAATGCCTGCTGTGCTCATTTTTCGGTCTTCTCTCCTTTTTTCGCAATCAGACGGGTTAATTATGCAAGAACCGCTTGAAAAATCCTCTTACAGTATATATAATATATCAGTAACGAGCTTGTTTGCAAGCAAATATTTTATTTGGAGGCAATACTCTTGAAAATTCTTGTTATCAACGCCGGAAGCTCATCGCTTAAATATCAGCTCATCGACATGGACGGCGAAAAGCTTATAGCAAAAGGCGTCTGCGAGCGTATCGGCATCGACGGTAAAATCAGCGGCAATACCTTCGACGGAAGAGAATTCAAATACAGCGTGGAGCTCAAAAACCACACTGCGGCTTTCCTCGAGGTCGAGAAGGTTCTCACTTCGACCTACAAGGTCATCGACGACCTCTCCGAGATCTCCGCTGTCGGCCACCGCATAGTCCAGGGCGGTTCTCTGTTCAAGGAGAGCGTTCTTGTTGACGAGGACGTTATCGCCGGCATCGAGAGCCTGTGCGATCTCGCTCCACTGCACAACGCCGCTCACATTCAGGGCATCCGCGCCTGCCGCGAGGTCTTCGGCGATGATGTTCCGGAGGTCGTTGTTTTCGACAACGCTTTCCATTCGACCATGCCCCCCGAGGCATTCCTTTTCCCGCTGCCCTATGAGTACTATGAGAAGTACAAGGTCCGCCGCTACGGCTTCCACGGCACATCTCACCGCTTTGTCAGCGCTCGCTGCGCCGAAGTCATGGGCGTTGACCTCAAGGACATAAAGCTCATCACCTGCCACCTCGGCAACGGCTCCTCGATAACCGCCATAAAGGACGGCAAGGTTATTGACACGAGCATGGGTCTCACTCCCCTCGACGGCTTCATCATGGGCTCGCGCTGCGGCGGAGTTGATCCCTCGGCTATCACCTATCTTCAGGAGAAGGAGGGCTGGACTCCCGCGGAGACCGCCGAAATTCTCAACAAGAAATCCGGCGTTCTCGGCATCTCCGGCATATCGAGCGACGACAGAGACGTTCTCGCCGCCGCAGAGGCAGGCAACAAGAGAGCCGCTCTTGCAAGAAGCATCCAGCGCTATCAGATCCGCAAGTTTATAGGCGCATATGTCGCCGCCATGGACGGCGTTGACGCGATTGTTTTCACCGGCGGTATCGGAGAGAACACCTGCGACCTGCGCGAGGATGTCTGCAACCATCTGACTTATCTCGGCGTGAAGATAGACAGCGAGAAGAACCTCGAGCTCAGAAAAGGCAAGGAGGGCGAGCTTTCGACCCCGGATTCAAAGGTCCGCGTCTTTGTTCTGCCCACCAACGAGGAGCTGCTTATAGCCAGAGACACCAAGGCTATTGTCGAGAAGCTCTGATATGGACGGCTGCAACACTTTTATATTTGACAGTTTACCGGAGAAGGAGCTTATCCCCCGGTTCGAGATAAGCTCCTTCCACTGGGAAAAAGACGGATATTCGCGCCCCGAAAGCTCCGTGCGGTTCTGCGCGGTAAAAAATGAGGGCTTCTGCGCCTTTCTCGAGAGCTCGGAATTCCCCGTGCTGGCGAGATACACCCGGCGCGACGATCCGGTATATACCGACAGCTGTCTCGAGGTTTTCATAGCGCCCGTCGAGGGTCGCCGCGAGTACATAAACTTCGAGATAAATCCGAACGGCGCATATCTGTCGCAGTTCGGAGCCGAGAGAAACGGACGCGTATTTATAAAGGAGCTGACCGCCGAGACTCCGCGCGTGAGCGCGGGAGTTTACCCTGACGCTAAAGGCTGGCACGCTGAGCTCTTTATCCCGGAGAGCCTGATATCGGCGCTCTACGGCTGCGAGTTTTCGGTCAAGGAGGGCGAGATTCGCGGCAACTTCTACAAATGCGCCGACGATTCGCCGACCCCGCACTACGGTGCACTCTTCCCCGTCGGCAGCGCCTCTCTCGGTTTCCACAATCCCGAAAAGTTCGGAACTATCAAAATAATCAAAAGGTGATACAGATGCAAACGCAGAATACTCCCTTTCCTCTGCAGCAGATAATCGATGAATTCGGTTTTGAGGGAGAATATACGGGCTACCGTGTTTCAAACGACGGCCACATAAACAACACTTTTGTCGTTGACTTCAAAAATGCCGACGGCAGCGATGTAAGCTACCTTGTTCAGCTGATAAACACAAATGTTTTCAAGAATCCGGACGAGCTTATGGAGAACATCGTCGGAGTCACCGCGTATCTTCGCAATATCGTTATCGAGCGCGGCGGCGACCCGGAGCGCGAATGTCTCAACGTGTTCTTCACAAAGGAGGGCAAGCCCTACTTCAGAACGGTCGACGGCGAATGCTGGAGATGCTATAACTTCATCACCGACGCGCACGCCTGCCAGTCCATCGACGACCCTAAAACATTCTATAACGCCGCAAAAGCTTTCGGCACCTTCCAGTGCCTGCTCGCGGACTATCCGAGCAACACCCTGCACGAGACTATCCCGAACTTCCACAACACCCGCTCCCGCTTCGCCGACTTCAAAAAGGCAGTCGGCGACGACCTCAAGGGACGCGCGGCGAACGTGCGCAAGGAGATAGACTTCGTCCTCTCGCGCGAAAGCGACACGGGCATTCTCGTAGATATGCTCGAGCGCGGCGAGCTCCCGCTGAGAGTCACACACAACGACACGAAGCTCAACAACGTCATGTTTGACAACAAGACGGACGAGGGCATCTGCGTTATCGACCTCGACACCGTCATGCCCGGTCTTTCTCTCTACGATTTCGGCGACAGCATCCGCTTCGGCGCAAGCACCGCCGCAGAGGACGAGAAGGATCTCGGCAAGGTGAGCTTCGACATTGAGCTCTATAAAGTCTACACAGAGGGCTACCTTTCGGCTGCGGGCAAGAGCCTGACCGACGCGGAGATAGAGTATCTCCCCTTCTCATCGAAGCTTATGACGCTCGAATGCGGAATGCGCTTCCTCGGCGACTATCTCAACGGAGACACTTATTTCCGCACCGAATATCCCGAACACAACCTTGTCCGTTCCCGCACGCAGTTCAAGCTCGTCGAGGACATGGAGAGGCAGCTCGACGAGATGAAAAAGGTCACGCGGGAGATATATTCAAAAGTATAAAAGCCATAAGGCACGGAGGCTCGGAGTTATGCTTTCTCTGATGGACGAGCGCCAGCTCACGCACAGCCTTGCCCTTTGGACAATGAAAAACAGCCGCTTCGCGCCGCAGCCCGGAAGCTGCGAGGAAGCGGCTTTTATCAAAACCTTTGCTGTGCCCGAAACGCGATTTGAGCGCGTCAATTCGGCTGTCTCGCCAAACGGCAGACCCGTTTCAATATTTCGCACCGCGGTGCGCCTCGCCGACTGGCAGTCGCGCAGCGGGCAGGAATGTCTGTTCGTCTATCTCAAGGCTGTTGAGACGGACACGGACAGTCTCGGCAACACCGCCGAAATCACGCTGGGCTACTCGGTAGTCAGCAGGTGATATACTTTCTTATGGCGGGATAGACGCGCTTTGCTATAAACGCGAGCAGCAGACAGAATACGGCATCCTTCGGGAAAGTCGTGAACACGCAGGCGCTCATCATTTTCATAAAGCCCGGATATGTGTTGAGATACAGTCGGGTGACAAAATAGAAATAAACGGTGCCGATAACATATATTATCACGGTACCGACCATAGCGGCCAAAAAGAGCTTCCAAAATGTGCGCTCTTTAAGATGCTCGACTATGTATCCCGTGACTACGGCCGCGACAAGAAAGCCGATTATGAAACCGAACGACGGCTTCAGCACGCAGGCGATTCCGCCGCCGTAGGTGAACACGGGCACTCCGCAGAGACCGAGAAATATATATGCCGCGACGCTCAGCCCCGAGCGCCACGCGCCGAGGAGCATAGCCGAGAGCAGAACAAATTCGAGCTGCAGTGTTATCGATATCATCGGCAGGGGTATCTTTATGAATGCGCCGAGGATTATAAGGGCGCACGAGAGAGCGCAGACTGCGGCGGTCATCGCCCTGCCCTTTGAGGTCATTTTACTTTTCATGGTATCACCTTCAAAAAAATTCAATCGCATTAGATTATAACATAACAGCCCCGCCGCTAATTCAACAAATCGACTTTTCAGCGTGAAAATACGCTTAAAAATACAGAATAAACTAAGAAGCCGGAGGACAAACCGATGCAAGAGCTGATTAAAAGAAACACACCGGAAATAGCCGATAAATTCGCGCTCGAAATTGAGGACAGGCGCGAGGGCAAAAGCTTTTACGAAATAGAAGCCCGCGACGGCAAAATAGTTCTGCGCGGAGACTGCAAGATAAGCCTTGCCATGGCATATTACAGATACCTGAAGGACTGCTGCAATGTAAACCTTGCGCACTGCGGTAACGACAGGATAGGCAATATCACCGACGCTCCCCTGCCAAACAGCAAGACCGTTCGCATAATCGAGCAGGATAAACGTGCCTACATGAACTACTGCACGTTTTCGTATTCCGCCCGCTGGTGGGATTGGGAGCGCTGGGAGCGCGAGATAGACTACATGGCTATGCGCGGAATAAATATGCCGCTGAGCATAGTCGGCTACGAGGCGGTGCTCTTTTATACCCTGCGCGACCTCGGCTACACGGACGACGGCGCGCTGAATTTCATAAGCGGCCCGGCATATTTTCCGTGGCAGCTCATGGGCAATCTCGACAGCTATTTCAGCCTGACGGACAAGGGATATGTCGACAAGCGCCTCGAGCTCGGAAAGAAGATAATCAACCGCGAGCTTGAGCTCGGCATGACCCCGATTCAGCAGGGCTGCTCGGGTCAGGTGCCGTCAACTATCCTCCGCGTGCTTCCGCGCACAAACGCCTACAATGTCCCGTCGTGGTGCGGCTTCCCCGTGACCTATCAGATAGACCCGCTCGACAGGAATTTCAAAAAATTCGGGCTCGCTCTGCTCGAAAAGCAGCGCCAGCTCTTCGGCGCGCACCACTACTACGCCTGCGACCCGTTCCACGAGAACAAGCCCCCGATAAAGGGCGACAAATATCTTCAAAACGTCGGAAAGGCTATTTCGGAGCTGTACACGTCGTTCGACTCGCAGGCCGTCTGGGTCATGCAGGCATGGTCACTGCGCGAGCAGATAGTCAAGGCCGTCGACAAAGACAAGCTCCTCATTCTCGACATCGACGGCAGCAAATGCGAAGCGACCGACGGCTTCTGGGGATATAATTTCATCAGCGGCACACTCAACAACTTCGGCGACAGAAATACTCTCCACGGCTCGATAGACGCCCTCGCCGAAAATAAATTTACGAAAGAAAAAGAGAAATATCCGAACATAGTCGGCACGGGACTTTTCATGGAGGGTATCTTCCAAAACCCGCTCTACTTCGACCTCGCCTCGGATATGCTCACGCGAAGCGACAGACCCGAGCTTGATCCGTGGCTCAAGGCCTACGCCCGCCGCCGTTACGGCAGCGATGAGGAGTGCCTCTTTGAGGCGGTCAAGGGTATGCATGAGACCTGCTACAGCAAGAGCTGCACGGGGCGCGAGACCGCGTCGATAATCTGCGCCCGCCCCGCATACGAGCAGCGCCACACCGCTCCGAATGATGTATTCGAGCTGAGATACGACAACAAAAAGCTGCTTGACGCGCTCGAAAACCTGCTCAAGGCTCAGCACGCCGACACGGACGGCTACCGTTTCGATGTCTGCGACCTGACGCGCCAGGTGCTCAGCAACTACGCAAAAGAGCTCTACAAGAGCAGCATCCGCGCATTCGACAGCAAGAACATCGCCCTGTTCGAAAAGAGCGTCAACGCTTTCGTGCGCCTGCTTGAGGACGTTGACAGGCTGCTCATGACCCGCCCGGAGCTGACGCTCGGCGAGCACGTGAGGCAGGCAAACGCCTACGCCTGCACCGACAAGGACAGACAGAATTTCGAGCTCAACGAGCTCTATATGCTGACCATTTGGGGTCCCGCGCGTTCGTCGCAGCTCTACGACTACGCATGGAAGGAGTGGGGCGGCATGATAAAGACCCTGTATCTTCCGCGCTGGTATTCGTTCTTTGAGCAGATGGCGATAGATTTCAAAAAGCGCAAATGCACATTTACAGCCACAAAGCGCCGCCACAACGACCGCGAGGACTTTGACGGAACGTCTTTCTACAGGAGCGTTGAAAAATTCGAGAACAAGTGGCTCTCGACCTACAAGCCCGAGCAGCCCTCCGAGGAGGACACGCTCGAGGTAGCGCGCGAGCTGTTTGACTTCTATGCGCCGACGATAAGAGGTGTTCAGGCATGAGCGTTCAGCCGCAGAGAAAGGGCGGAGACAAATTAGACCTCTATGAGCGACAGATAAAAATGCTCGACACGCTCTTTGAGCACGGGGCGATATCCGGGGCTCAGCGCGATAAGAGCGCGGACGATCTGAAAAAGCTGATGTTCCCGCAGGGAGTGCCGAAAAGATAAAAAATCGACCTTCGATTCGTAAACCGAAGGTCGATAATTTTTTGTTTATTTGTCTTTCTTGTCACGCGAGCCGGCATAACCGCCGTAGCCGTAGCCGTAATGCCTGCCGTAGCCGTAGCCGTATCTGCGGCGCGAGACGGAATAGCTGCCGTAGCCGCCCCTGCTGCGGTCGGTCGAGATATTGTAGACGCAGCCGGCAAGGTCGGTTCCGCCCTGAGTGAGGTCGCTGACAGCCTCGAGTATCGCGGGCACGGGGAACCTGTCCTCACGGATAACGAAGATTGACGAATCCGTATATTTGGCGCAGATAGCTGCGTCCGCGACTATTCCGGCGGGAGGCGTATCGATAATGATATAGTCGAACTTCTCCTTTGCCGCCGCGATAAATTCGCCCGTCTTGGCGTTCGAGAGCACCTCGGTCGGATCCGCTATGCACTCATCGCCCGCAAGAACAAAAATCTTATACTTTTCAATATATTTTATCGCATCGCTCGAATTTTTAACCCTGCCGACAACATCGGCTATACCGTTGCCTGAAATATTTGTTATACCGAGATTCTTGAGCACGGACGGCTTTCTGAGGTCTGCGTCAATGAGCAGGACGGAATAACCGTTTTGTGCGAGAGCGAGAGAGAGGTTGACAGCAACCGTCGTCTTGCCCTCGTTGGCTCCTGCGCTCGAAATAACAAAGCTCTTGTAGCCGCGTCTGCCGTTGAGAAGCTCGAGCTTCGTGCGCATCGCCTTATAGGTCTCGATAAACGCGAAGCCGCAGGCCTTATCGGTTATCAGCAGTTTCCTGTCTCCGTGGGCGGACTTCTTATAGAAGCGCTCGCCGCCGGGCACCTGTGACACCTCGCCGATAACATTGAGCTGGAGCTTGTTCTGGATATCCTCCTGGCTTCTGACGGTGTTGCGCGCGGAATCCCTGATTATTATAATAAGCGCGCAGATGACCGCGCCCGCAAGTGCGCCGATAATGGCGTTGCGAGTAATGCCGACGGACTTGTCCGGCTCCGTCGGGAGCTCGGGCATATCGCAGAGATGAATGCTTCCGCCCGAATAGACCTGAACGACATCCTTATATGTATCCTTGACAGCCTGCGCGAGCTCATAGGCCTCCTCGGGCGAGCCGGCGGTGACGGTCATATCGATAATGCTGCTGTCCGTCTTGCGGGACGCGGCTATCATCTCCTCAACCTCATCCGCGGTCTTGGGATAAGCCTTGCACTCGGCGGCTATGGCGTTGCACATGGTGCGCCCCGTCATAAGATGGACGAAGGTATTCGCCATATAAGCGGAGGCGGACATATCGTTATAGGAGACGGAATTGTCCCCCGAGGACGAGAGATCCTTCTCGGACTTGTTGTTGACGATAAAGGTCATGCTCGATGTATAAGTCGGCTCCTCGACGAGCTTGGTTATCCCGGCGCAGGACGCGCCGACTATCAGCCCGACGAGCATCAGCAGCCAAAGCCTCCTGATAAGAAGGCCGAACACATACATTATGTTTATTTCCACTCCGTCGCTGTCGGTATCCTTTTTAACTATCCTGTTCAATCACTTATCCCCCAATTTATCAAATCTCATAAGAGAGTATTGACTATCCTTCTTCCTATTGAATCGTAGAACATTTCGCTCTTTTCGACATCGGAAAGCCTGTAGCAATTCCTGCCGTCGAAAACAAGAGGCTTCTTCATATATTTTTTGTAGTTGTCGAGCGGATATTCAACTATCTGCACCCATTCAGTCATTATGAAGCAAACATCCGCGTCTGTCAAGGCTTCGTCTATATCCGAGGCAAATTTAATTTTGCACTCGGGATAGCAGCTCTTGAAATTGTCCGCGCCGAGAGGATCCCACGCGACTACGTCCGCGCCCTCGTTGAGAAGTATGTCTATATTCTGCTTTGCGGGCGCTTCGCGCAAATCGTCCGTACCGGGCTTGAAGGTAAGCCCTATTATCGCCACGCGCACGTCTCTGAAATTAGGGAAAAATCTGCGTGCCTTGTCGATAAGCCTTGTCCTCTGCTCGCGGTTGACGTCTATAGTCGCCTTCACTGTCTTGAGCTTCACTCCGGCGTGGTCGCTTTGGAAATTTAGTGCCTTTGTGTCCTTCGGGAAGCAGCTGCCGCCGTAGCCTATTCCGGCATTGAGGAACTTCGAGCCTATTCTTCTGTCCATTCCCATTCCCTGCGCGACTTCTTCAATATCCGCCCCGACTATCTCGCAGAAATTGGCTATCTCGTTTATATAAGAAATTTTCAGCGCAAGGAAGTCGTTCGAGGCATATTTTATCATCTCGGAGCTTCGCACGCCGACGCGGACTATCGGCAGCTCGAGCGGCGCGTACATTCTTTCGACAATCCCGAAAGCCTGTTCGTCGTCCGCGCCGACAACTATTCTGTCGGCATTGAAGGTATCTCTGACCGCCGTGCCCTGGGAGAGAAACTCGGGGTTCGAAACAACGTAGAAGCGAAGGCCGGGGCGGCGCTCGCTTATTCTGCGGCGCACGCTCTCGCAGGTGCCTATGGGCACGGTCGATTTGACGACCACAACCGTTTCGTCGCTGCAATTGTCGGCCACACTGTCCGCAACGGCGAACACCGCACCGAGGTCGGCGGAGCCGTCCTCTTTTTCGGGAGTTCCGACGCCTATAATAATGACCTGCGCCTCGGCGTACCTCGTCACATCGTCCGTAAATGTGAGACGCTCGCGGTTTTTGAGCATAAGCTCCTCGAGACCGTATTCATAGATGGGAGAGACTCCTTCATTGAGCATTTTCAGTTTGTTTTTGTCTATATCGAGGCATATTACATCGTGCCCGATATCGGCAAGAGTGACTGCGGTAACAAGTCCCACATAGCCCACGCCCGCAACGGCGATTTTCATAACAGACGCACCCTCATTCAAGATTCATATATGTTTTCTTTTTTTCGTCCTTGAGCTTCATCGCGCAGAAGCACAGAGTCAGCATAATTTGAACATTGTAATCGTAATACGAGACTATCGCAGTCTCGCCCACGGCCGTTGCCGCAAGCAGAAGAAACATCGTAACACAGAGTCTCTCGCCCCTATAGGCTCTGCGGCCCAAGCCGACAAGAAGATATATATAATACCAATAATATGTTATCAGTCCGACGATTCCGAGTCCCGACGCCAGCTCGAGATAGTTATTGTGAGCATAGACGGAAAGCCCGTAGGCCTGTTCTATCGGATGAGCGTTATTGGCAAGTCCGATACCGATAATCGGATGAGAATAGAATATCTGCGAGGATATCTCGCCGAAGCCCTTTCGCAGTGCAAGGCTTCCGTCGGCCATGGTATCGTTATTGACAATATAATTCAGCATTTTTTCGAGCCTGAAGCCCGCCGCGTTATAGAGCGCCGGAACCTTCAAAAACGCTATTGCGATGCCGACGGCAGCAGCAATCATCAGAGCAAGCCTCAAAAGATAAAAGCGCTTGTTGACATAGAATATCAGCATGGCAAAGAGCAAAAACGCCACGATAAAAAGAGCTTTTCTCGACGACGAGAGAACTATATAGAGCAGCTCAAACGCCGTGCAGAGATAGTAGGCGCGTTTCTTATAATAGTATGCCTTGCAAAACGATATCGCCACGGCGACGACGCAGATATAAGCGAGCGTGTTTATGTTGTTGCCCGTAACATTTTCGTTGTTTATGCGCCCGAAGAAGCCAGAAAACCACAGGGCATACGGCGTTCTGACAAATACGGAAAAAATCATTATCATTACAGCCGCCGTAAAGAGCATTGTAAAACGCTCAAAATCCTCGCGCGTTTTTATATAGAGGGTAATGCAGAAGCATATGAACAAGACCTGAACCATTCTCGAGATATATCTCAAGGATAAATTCGGGTCATAGAGAGCCCAGACCGATGAGAGCGCGCAGAGAACGATGAACACGCCGTACCATATCGTCGGCAGCTTCACGGAGACGGTGGCTCTGCCGAGTATACTCACAAGGAAACTTAGACCTATTACCGCAAAAAAGGTGATGTAGTAGATATAGTTTTCTCCCTCTACCTGCTTGTTAAACGCAAACAGAACGGTGAGCATTGCGACGATGGAAATGTCAAGCAACGCCTCCAACGCGGACCGTTTCGAGTCTATTTTCAGTTTTCCGTCCCTAAACTCTGCCATATATGTCCCCGATAAAGTATCTGTAAAATGAGTATAACATACCGAACAGCTGTTTTTTACTCCCGTCAAGCACAATGAGGTGCTTTTTTGAATGATCGGTTATTTATAAAGTCAGTCGGCAGTGACATCGCAAAAATCCGCTTTGACAAAAGCGGCAAGTTCCTGCGGGTTGAGGCAGAGCTGGAGTCCGCGCTGACCTGCGCTGACATATATCTTTTCGTAATCGGCTGCGGTCGAGTCTATAAACGTCGGATACTGCTTTTTCATGCCTATCGGCGAGCAGCCGCCGCGCATATAGCCAGTCAATGAAATAAGCTCCTTGACGTGGATCATCTCAAGGTTCTTGACTCCCGCGCATTTAGCACTCTTTTTGAGATCGAGCTCCGCGCCGACGGGGATGCAGAACACAAAAAGTCCGCTCTTTCCCCCGCGCGTGACAAGGGTTTTAAATACCTGCTTCGGGTCGAGCGAGAGCGCGGCCGCCGCATGGACTCCGCTTAAATCGCTCTCGTCGTAGTCATATTCGAGTACCTCGTATTTTATCTTCGCTCTGTCGAGCATTCGCATTGCATTTGTCTTTGTCATAAAATCACACTCCCGCCATAATATGCACTGTTCTGAGCTTCGCGGAGGCTATTTTGTCGTTGACGGAATAGGCGTGCTTTTCGAGGTCGCCGCATACGGCGTCCGTCAGCCCCTGATTTTGAAGCTCCGTTATTATCATCGAGGCTATGTCCTCGACTATGTCGGCCTTTGCAGACGCGGTCGCGGGCTCATTGTCCGACGATATAAGAAATTCAAATGTATCGGCAAGCTCCGAGAGCTTTTCAAGCTCGCGCATGGCTCTGAACGTCCATTTATAAAACGGACGGTATTTTCTGTTGAGCAGGAACACCGCAGACATGGCGTGATCGGCAAACTCTATCATGGAGAGCTGAGCGCCGCCCGTCTCGCCGTGGGACATACAGCGCTTGAAATTATACTGTCCCGCCTGCGCCGCCATTATCAGATGACCCGCAAGCTTCTTCAGCCGGACATCCTGCGGCATATCGAGAAAATCCCGACGTATGCGCGAAAACTCGCCGAGACCGTCGCGGAAAACCTCGCCGTTTGTCGCCGCGGCAAGGCAGCTGTCGGGCACGGTCATCCACTGCTCAAGGGTAGTAAAGCCCGTGCGCGAGCCGGTTTTTGCCAAATAGAAGTCGCCCGTTTTTATCACTCCGTGGCGGCTGCCGCCGACGGGGCTTATTTTAAGCCTGTCCACACCCTCAAAGCTCTTGGGGAGCTTCGCATAGGCGCGCTCGAGCCGAAACTCCGTGCGGCTGTCGATATCATCCGGGACAAAAATGCAGAAGCCCGGTTCAAAATCATGGTCGCGCGAGATATCGTCGTCATAGCCGAAGCACTCCGAGCCGTCGCCGACAAGACCTATGGCAAGCTTATCCTCAAGCTCGGGGAACTTCTCGCTAAGCATCGGCGCGCCGTAGGTTTCATAAAACCTTTTTGAAAGCTCAAGTCCTTTCATATATCCCGTCCGACCTCCTTTTCAGTTCTTCGGCTGTCATAAACCAGCCGTAATATTCAAAAGTGGGAGCACATTTTTCGCAGACGAAGGCGTAGTTGCCGTCCTGCGCGTTTGACCCGTCGAGCAGAAGCTCCTCCGCCGTTTGCAGGCAGTCGGAGATAAACCCGTCAGCGTTTTCAAGCCCCTGCTGCGCCTCTGCGGCGTTTGCGAGATTGAGATAGGTTATCGCCGTCTCGGGCTTGCCGCCCGGCAATGCGCTCATGACCTCAATCGCCTTTTGATAGAGCTCCCTCGCGCGGTCGTATTCCTTGAGCGACACGCACGCGAGCGCCATATTGTTATAGAGTCCGCCGAGGCGCGAATCCGTGGGCTCCAGAAAGTCCTCATATATGCTCTTCGCCTCGCCGTAGCGCTCGAGAGCCTCATGCGGGCGGTCGAACGCCTCGCAGACGGTGGCTGCATTGAGGCTGACCGTGGCGGCGGTTATCGAGCCGCCGAGAGATAAGTTTTTTACAAGCTCATCCGCCTTTTCCGCGCTCTCAAACGCTTTGTCCTTCAAGCCCATTTTGCGGTAGAGCCCCATAAGCTCGTTGAGCACCGCAAGCTCGCCGCGCTTATCGCCGCCCATGCGCGCCTCGGAGAGCCAATATTCCAGATGCCTGCGAGCCGCGGGCATATCGTTATGGGAGAGCAGGATATCGAGCCTGTCCACCACGCGGTCAACGGGTATCGGAGTCACATTGGCGTTTTCGTCCGGATAATAGAAGTCTGTGCAGCTCAGACATCTCGGCTCCTTGTAATCTTCGGGGTTAAGGCTCATATCGAAGCTCCTTTCATTCATCACTGATGCGTTTTAAAATAGTCGTCCGAAACATCGCGCAGGAATTTGTACATCGGCGCGAATTTTTTATATATACCCTCAAGGCGGGTTATTATCTCGTCGCTCTCTATCGCGGAGAGCTCGTCGGAGGAAAATATAAAATAGAAATATTTCGCGTTATAGAAATCCTCGAGCCCTGCGGGGCAGCCGGGTTTCGGGCGCTTGTAGCACTCGGCGTCGAGCACTGCTTCCGTGCCGAGCGCCGATCTCGCGGCCTTTTTGAAGCCCTGCGGGTCATTTCGCAGATGCTCCCTGAAAACCTCCATGTAGTCCGCCGAGGTCTCGAACGTGCCGACTCCGCACGACCACGCGCTCGGCGTGACCTCGAACCACATACACGGATACATACGCCACTCTTTTTTCGGGCGCATGAACATTATCCACATATTCTCGCGGTAGAGGTGCTTGTCATGGGTGTAGCGCGTATCGCGGCGCACCCTTGACACCATCTTTGTGGGCACGGTGTTCATAAACGGATCGATTTTCAGCATCATATCGCCGAACGCCGCCGCTATCTGGCGCATAGGCACCGTCATATCCGCCTTTATCTTCTCTTTGTTCTCCTCATAGAACGCCTTCGAATCGTTGAAGCGGTTCAACTGCATGAGAAAAAGCGTATCGCGGGTTATTCCTTTAAAATCACTCATCAGATAAGTCCCCTGTCGTGCATAGCCTGTGCCGCGAGCATAACGCCCGTCTTGGCGCTGTGGAAATTGAAGCCGCCCTGCATCCATGCGGCATAGGGCTCTCTCAGCGGAGCATCCGCAGAGAGCTCAATGGACGAGCCCATGGTGAACGCGCCCGCCGCCATAATTACCTGACTGTCATAGCCGGGCATATCCCACGGCTCGGGCACGACGAACGAATCGACCGGCGCGCCCGCCTGCATTCCCTGACAGAAGGCGATAAGTGCCTCGGGCGTTCTCAAAAGAACGGTCTGAATGATGTCGAAACGCTCCTCGCCGCTCGTCGGGGTGACGGCAAAGCCGAATTCCTCAAAGAGCGCGGCGGCAAAGACTGCGGTCTTGAGCGCCTCGCCGACTATATGGGGCGAGTTGAATATGCCCATAAACAGCTCTCTGTTCTGACCGAGCGACGCGCCGACCTCTCTGCCGAGTCCGGGCACCGTGGCTCTGTAGGCGCATTTTTCAACGAGGTCCGCCTTACCCGCTATGTAGCCGCCGTTTTTGGCTATTCCGCCGCCGGCGTTCTTTATGAGCGAGCCCGCCATTATATCCGCGCCGACCTGCACGGGCTCGACGCGCTGGACAAACTCGCCGTAGCAGTTATCGACAAAAACTATGGAATCCGACACGCTCTTGACGGCCTTTGATATCTCCGCTATCTTCTCTACCGAAAGGCTCGGACGCAGAGTATAGCCGCGCGAACGCTGGATATATACTATCCTTGGCTGTTTTGCCTTCACCGCCTCGGTTATCGCGGGGATATCTGGCTCACCGTCCGAATTGAGGTCAACCTGCTCGTACTTCACGCCGAAGTCCCTGAGCGAGCCCATGCCCTCGCCTTTTATGCCGATAACGGGATGAATCGTGTCATAGGGCTGACCCGTGGCGCTGAGCATTGTATCGCCTGGGCGCAAAAGCCCGAAGAGAGCAACGCCGAGCGTATGTGTGCCGCAGGCGAAGCTGTGACGCACGAGCGCCGCCTCGGCGCCGAATGCGCTTGCAAAAACCTTATCGAGCGTCTCGCGTCCTCGGTCGCCGTAGCCGTAGCCGGTGGTCTCGGTGAAGTGGCTCTCGCTGACCCTGTTTTCTATAAAAGCGGAGAGCACCTTCTGCTGATTGTATTCCGTGTTTCTCTCTATGCGCGAGAAGCTGTGTTCGGCGCGTTCGAGAGCTCTTTCGGAGGCTTTAAGTATCTTGTCGTCAAATTTAAAAAATGTCTGTTTCATGTTATATTTCCTGTTCTGAATCGTATTCGGCCCATCTGCCGACGGGCGCGAAGCCCGATTTTTTATAAAACTCAACTATGCTGCCGTCCTTGCAGAAGAGCTCGGCTCTCCTGCCCTCGGATTCATACCTGTCGGCGAGCGTCAGCACCGCCTCGCTTCCGAGTCCCCTGCCGCGCATATCCTCACGCGCCGCGACGCAGCCTAAAAACACCGCGGAATCGGCGACAAACAGCGCACAGGCGCAGGCGGCAAGCGTTTCGCCGCCATATATCATGCTCCACCGAGCCGTCTCGGCATTCATGCGCCTTGACACATCGGCTATCCACTCGTTTCGCTCACCGAGACGGTCAAAGCCCGATGCCGTGAGCAGCGAATAAACCTCGCGCAAATCCGGGTATCTCGGCATCGCAGCCTCGCCGCGCAGAGGGCGCAAAAGGCGCTCGAAGCGCACTATGTTGCCGCTTCGAGTCGGCGAAAGTCCGAGCCTTTTGCACACGCTCTCCTCGCACGAGAGCGTCGAGAAGCCTATCATGCGGAGAAACTGCAAAAGCTCCTCGAAATCGGCTTCGGGCGCGGCGCTCAGAACCACGCTGTCATAGGCGCGGCAAACTGCGGCGGTGACGGCATTTCCGCCGTTTTCCTGAATCCAGAAGCGAACTCCCGGAAAACCGTCCGAATAGGTTTTAAAATATCCGGCTATTTTCGTGCCGAACGCATCGCGGCGGCAAAAGTCCGAAAGCTGTTTTTCCTTAGCCTGTTTAAGCATCGGCAAGCTCCTCGAGCATAACCCTTGCAAGGCGGAGAACCTCGTCTCCGTCGCTGAGCTTTATCACGCAGGAGGGCGAATGGAGATATCTGCACGGGAGCGAAATCGCAAGCGTCCTGACTCCGCCCGCGCTGACATGGATGGTCCTTGCGTCGTTTCCGCCGGCGACCATCGTCTTTGTCTGTATCTTTATGCCGTTCTCCTCAGCTTTTTTAAACGCAAGCTCATAGAGTGCGCTGTCATAGATAGTTCCCCTGTCCATAAAGCCGACTACCGCGCCCTCGCCAAGCGCGCAGACGCGCTTTTCGCCTTCGACTCCGGGAATATCCGCGGCAGTCGTGGTTTCGAGCACGATGGCGTAATCGGGCCTGATGCTGAACGCCGAAGCTTTCGCGCCGCGCGTGCCAATCTCCTCCTGAACGCTGAACGAGAAATCCGCGTCATACTCGAGCTCGCTCTTTATCATCTCAATCATCACTGCGCAGCCCATTCTGTCATCAAGCGCCCTGCCCTGAACGAAGCCGTCGCCGAACTGTCTTATTCCCGAATCGAACACGACCGTATCGCCCAAAGAGACATATTCGCGCGCCTCGTCCGCCGACTCCGCGCCGATATCTATATACATCTCGTCGCCCTTGGGCATATCGAGCTCCTCTTCTTTTGAGAGCATATGAATCGGCTTCAGGCCGATAACGCCGCTTATTCCTCTGTCACCGACCTTAACGCTCCTGCCGAGATACACGCGCGGGTCGATACCGCCGACTGCCGAAAATTTCAGCATACCCTCGTCGGTTATATAGGTGACTATCATGCCGACCTCGTCCATATGGGCGTCAAACATGACTTTGTTCTTCGCGTGGTTCTTTCCTTTTTTGTGCACGATAAGATTGCCGAGAGGATCGACGCGCCAATCGGCAAAACCGTCTATCTCGGAGATTATGAACTCGCGCACCTTATCCTCCCTGCCGGATACGCCGCCTATCGAGCAGAGCTTTTCGAGCAGTTCAAGCATTATGCGCGCCCCCTTTCGATTATATATGCCGCCATGAGCCTTGCGACCGATTCGATATCGTTGAGGTCGACTATCTCGGCCGCCGTGTGCATATTTCTCTGCGGAATGGAGATAAGTCCCATGCGAACGCCGCTTCCCGCCGTCTGAATACCGTCGGCGTTGGTGCCCGTGCTCCCGCTCATAATCTCGCTCTGGCGCGCTATGCCGTTTTCGTCGGCGATGCGCTCAAGGGTACGGGACATAGAATAATCGAGCGAGGGCGAGAAGCCTATCATTGCGCCGCCGCCGAGCTTTCCGCACTTCTCCTTTTTGAGTCCGGGAGCCATGGCGAAGCTCACGTCAACGGCTATTGCCTCATCGGGAGCGACCGCAAAGCCGCCGGCTATCGCGCCGCTGCCGCCCGTCTCCTCCTGAGACGAGAACAGCACGCTTATGCGGCAGCCGTGATTTTTGCCTTTAAGCAGCTCAAGGCAGCGCAGTATCGCCGCAACGCCCGCTCTGTCATCGAGCGCGGCGCAGCTGACCCTCTCGCCGAGCAGCTCTTTCGGAGTGCTGTTGACTGTAATCCGCATTCCGGGGCGCACGATTTTTTTGACCTCGTCGGCGGTCATTCCCACGTCTATGGCGAGGTCGTCTGTTTTCTTCGCCTTTTTGTCATCGTCGCCGGAGGCGAGGTGCGGCGGGGTCGAGATTATAACGCCGAAAAGAGGCTCGTCACCCCAGACGGTGACCTGCTCCGCAGCGAGGACGCGCGCGTCAATTCCGCCCACACGCGCAAATTTTATAAAGCCGCTGTCGTCAACGGCGGTAACCGTCATTCCGATTCTGTCAATATGCGCGTCGAGCAGGATATGCACTCCGTCGCCGCCCGTGTCTCCGCAGACGCTGCCGAGCACGTCGATATGCGCGGGCATATACTCCTCGAGCATGGATTTTGCAAGCAAAGCCGCCTCGTTTTCGTTGCCGGAGGTACCGTTTGCGGCGGCGAGCGCCAAAACTACGGCTTTTAAATCTTTATTTTTGAGCAAGTTACATCTTCCTCTCTATTTTTGAGTTGAAAATTACGAGAATATAGAGTATTATAATAAATGGCAAAATAAGTAGAGTATTGGAGAGATAGCAATGAGTCAGTCGCATCATCACCATCACCACCATCACCGCAGCCGCCGTAAAAAGCAAAAGATGAAGAACAGAGCTCTGATTATATTGGGCGTAGTTCTTCTCGTCATAGCGATTCCGCTGACTGCGGGAATAATCACGTTCAACCACTATCTGAGCAAGGTCAACTACGAGGAGGAGACCAAGGAAATAAATCCCGAGTTCACCGAGAACATCTCCGACCCCGAGGCGGACAAGGATATATCCGAAAATATAGACGATCCGCGTATGTGGTATAACGACAACATCATAAACATCCTGCTCATAGGACGCGATCTCGGTCATGGGTCAAAATATTATCCCCGCGCCGACTCCGTAATAATCGTCTCGATAAACAAGCTTAAAAACGACATAAAGCTCGTCTCTCTTTCGAGAGCCACTTATGTCTCCATTCCCGGCCACGGCAACGCCCGACTCAACGCGGCGCACGCCTACGGCGGAGCGAAGCTGCTCATTGACACTATAGAGCAGAACTACAAGATAAGAATCGACCACTATGTGAGCATAGACTTCAACGGCTTTATCAAGGCCGTTGATGCGCTCGGCGGAGTGGATATCGCGCTGACGGAGGCGGAGATAAACGCTCTTGCTCCGATACTTCGTCAGAACGGCACCGTAATAAACGGCGCCGGAACATATCATCTCAACGGCAACGAGGCTCTGGAATATGCCCGTCTGCGCGATATAGACAGCGACCGAGCGAGAACCGAGCGCCAGAGAACCATTCTCCTGTCCATATTCACAAAGTTCAAGAAGATGTACTCGACAGAAAGCTACTCTACTCTGCTGAGCAAAGGCACAAAATTCCTCGACCAAGTCCTCCCGCTCGTAAGCACAGACTTTACAAAGAGCGAAATAATCGGGCAGGCAACGACCTACGCGGGATATCTCAAGTGGCCCGTCACCGAGGCTATTATACCCAGAAACAAGACCCCGCTGACAAAGATAAACGGCATTGAGGTTCTGATAGTAAACTGGGCGAACATCAAGCACGACATTCACGAAGTCCTCTATCCCGGCATTGAGCCCCAGGAGCAATCCTGAGGCTCATCAATAGGATAAATTACAGCTCTACGCCGCCCACCGGGCGAACCGAGAGAACATAGCACGAACCCGAACCGAATACTCTTTCCATCAGGTCTTTGTACTCATCAAGCTTATTGAGCGGTACAAAGGCCTGAATTGTTCCCGCGAAGCCGCCGCCGTGGACTCTCCACGCGCCGCAGCCGTCAAGGAGCTTTTCGCTAAGCGACAGCGCGAGCGAAACGGGCTGCTCGGCTGCCTTCTTGCACGAATAGACATTCTGGTTATACATATAAGAGGAGCGGCCGCTCTCGATTATATATTTCATAAAGGTTTTGAAGTCTCCCGCCCTGAGCGCGGCCGCCTGCTTTTCGACGCGGGCATTGTCGCCGTAGAAATGCATGGCGCGAAGCACAGCTCTGTCTCCGCAGGAGGAACGGATATCGGCGATATTCTTCATAAACTCGCTCTCATCAACCTCGCGCAGAACGCTCTTGCCGAGATATGCCGCAACACTCTCCATCTCCTTGCGCACGGCGGCGTACTCGTCGGTGAGGTCGGAGTGGCTTCCGCCGGTGTCCACTATGCACAGGGCATAGCCGCAGGAGGCAAAATCGAAGTTAACCTTCTCGATAACGGGCTTTGCGGGGTCGGCGAAATCTATCTCGACAAACGAGCCGACGGAGCTTGTCATCTGGTCGAGCAGACCGCAGGGCTTGCCGAAGAATTTGTTCTCCGCCGCCTGCGCTATCTGCGCTATTTCAACGTCGCTGACCTTTCCGTCGTTAAACAGATGATTTATTATAGTTCCGAGTAAGACCTCAAACGCCGCTGAGGACGAAAGTCCCGAGCCGGAGAGCACGTCGGAGGCAGTAGTTGCGTCAAATGCGCCGACGTTGTAGCCGCGGCGCTTAAACTCAGAGCATACGCCGCGCACAAGGGCTCTCGACTTGCCGAACTCCTTTTCGTGCGGCTTAAGTTCGCTGATATCCACGGTGTCCATGGCGTAGCCCTCGCTCTTGACGTTGACTACGGTGCCCTCGCTCTTTGCGGCGACGGCTATAGCGTCGAGGTTGACGCTCGCGGCGAGCACTCGGCCGTGGTTATGATCGGTGTGATTTCCGCCTATTTCGGTTCTGCCGGGTGCGCTGAAGAGTCCCGCCTCGCGGCCCTCTCCGTAGAACTCCTCGAACTCGCCGATAACGCGGCAATAGCGCTTTCTCTGGGCATCGATTGTGCCCGCGGGATAGAGCCTCGTCAGCTCTGCGTCATAGGCGCCGTCGATCATTCTCTTTTTCAAAACATCTGTGGTATACATAAACCTACCTCGTTTCCGTGATATTAATTATCTTTATTTTTCTTTGAGCTTGAAACGCTCTTTTCAACTAAAAGCCATATGAGGTTGACGCACAGCAGAGACACTCCGCTTATGGTCAGCACTATCACCAGGGGCACAAGGAACGCCTTGGAGAGAGGGTCGAACACATTTGTACCCATGAAAGTATAGGACAGCAGCTTCGGCGCAAAGCCTGCCGCGGAGAGCAGAATGAACTGCCAATACGGGAACTTCAGCGAGCCGTAGATTCGGCTGACGCTCCCGAGAGGAAATCCGGGGATGAGACGCAGGGCAAAGAGCAGAGCCTTGTTGACCTTGCCCGAGTTCTCGATTATCCTGCGCGCCCGCTCGTTTCGGCTGATCATCTTCCACGCGTTGCCGCTGCCGAAGCGTTTTCCCTCGAAATATTTTATGGTCATCATCATGATGATACCGAGAAAGTTGACCGCCATAGCCCAATAGGACGGCAGAACGGCGCCTGTAAAAACGCAGATAGCCGAGACCGCCAAAAACGGGACAAAGGTACGCACAAAGAATACAGCCAGCATAGCGAGCACAAACTTCCAGCTTACGCCGAGCGACTGTATAAACTGCTCAGCCTCGAGCAGCTTTTCCTGATAGGCCTTATACCAGAGCCACAGCTGATCGTATCTCAACAGATAGACCACCACCGATACGGCTGCGGCGGATATAAGGAGCGCTAAGCCCGCGGCATTCATTATGCCGCTTCGTGTCCAATGCTTTTTCAAGCCTTCACCTCAAAAAAAGTTTACATATAATTGTATAACATATTTCAAATCTTTTCAACTCAAACAGTATAAATTTAACGCAAATATCTTTAACATATGCCCGCATTATGATATAATAATATCATAATCCGTAAGAACGGATAAAAATATCGTCATTACATCACAACAGGAGGAATTTTCATGGGCAAGAGGGCTGTTGTTCTAAGCGGCGGCGGAGCTAAAGGCGGCTATCAGATAGGCGTGTGGAAGGTGCTTCGGCAGATGGGCTTTACCCCCGACATAGTTGTCGGCACATCGGTCGGCGCGCTCAACGGCGCACTCATGGCGCTCAACAACTTCGACGCGGCGCTCGACATCTGGGAAAACATGAGCATGGACAGCGTGTTTCAGAATTTCGTCAATATGTCCGACGAAGAAAACCCCGACCGTGAAGAATACATAAAGGAACTCGCAAAAGAGGCTATTTTCAAGGGCGGCGCGGACTATACCCCGCTCCAGGAGCGCGTTAAATCGCTCATGGACGAGGAAAAGCTTCGCACCTCGCCCATACGCTTCGGACTGGTTACGACGATGTTTCCGAAGATAAAACCCGTTGAGGTGTTTATCGAGGATATCCCGGAGGGCAAGGCCGCAGACTACGTGCTCGCGAGCGCGGCTGCGTTCCCGTTCATGAAGTCGTACAAAATCGGAGATTCCTCTTTTGTCGACGGCGGATATTCCGACAATATGCCCGTCAAAATGGCCATTGAAGCTGGCGCGGACGATATTGTTGTCGTCAACATCGGCAAGAACCCCGGCGCGAAATTCGGCGAGGCGGACAATGTCTCGTTCAAATACATCAGCAGCAAGAAGCCGCTCAACGACGTCTTCGGCGGAATGCTGATGTTTGACGGCGATATGTCGCGCGGAAATATCCGCCAGGGCGAGCTCGACGCATATAAGGCTTTCGATTTGCTCGACGGTTATTACTATGCGTTCAAGAAATACGAAAAATACAAGATTGCTCCGTTCGAGCCCTACTGCGCGAAGAAATTCGACGCTGTTTTCTCGGGGCTTCCGAGCGCGGGCAGGATAGAGAAAAGCGGGCGCGAGAGCGTACTGAGCTTCCTGCGCGGATATGATGACAGACCGTTCGAGTTCAACTCCAACGTCCTCTACTGCGCGGAGACCGCCGCCGATATCTTCGGCATAAGCACGCGCGAGGAGTACACCGTCGCAAGCCTCGACAAGCTCATAAACGAAAGCGCCACGGCACTCATCACCGAGGAATACGGCACGAAGATAGACGAGCTGAGCGAAAAGCTCGACAAGGGCTTGAGCCTCGACCTGCTGAAAATGGTGGCGAACAATCTCGACAAAAAGTTCCTGCTCGCCTACACGCTGAAAATATTACTCGGCGAGAGCATTGAATATGCCGACAAGCGCAGGCTCTGGCTGGTCGGAGATATTATGCCGCAGGTTTTCTGCGCCGCGCTCTACTGCTGCGCGTCGATACTCAACGCAAAAAATAACGGAAAGGAAACACAGAATGAAAATAGTAATTCTTGACGGCTACACAACAAACCCCGGAGATCTCAGCTGGGATTTTCTCAACGAATTCGGCACCTACACGGTCTACGACCGCACGCCCAAGGAGAAGATAGTCGAGCGCGCAGCCGGCTGCGATATTATCATAACCAACAAAACTCCCATAGACGCGGAGACTATAGCCGCTCTGCCGGAGCTGAAGTTCATCACCCTGCTGAGCACGGGCTTCAATGTTGTGGACGTTGATTTTGCGCGCGAAAGGGGTATACCGGTCTCTAATGTGCCTTGCTACAGCACCTCGGCGGTGGCTCAGCTCGTGTTCGCTTTCATCCTCGAGCACACAAACCGCGTTGCTCTGCACAGCGAGGCGGTGCACACCGGCGAATGGAGCAGCTGCCCGCATTTCTGCTTCTGGAAATCCCCGCTCACGGAACTTCAGGGCAAGACCTTGGGCATAATAGGCTACGGCAAGATAGGAAAGGCGGCAGCCAAAATAGCGGAAGCTTTCGACATGAACGTGCTCGCAAACTCGCGCTCCGCGAAAGTCGGAGACCGCGACGGCGAGGTGAGATTTGTCGAAACAGACGAGCTGCTCGAAAAGTCCGATTTTGTGACCCTCCACTGCCCGCTGACCCCGCAGACGACGGGAATGGTGAACACACGGTTCATAGAGAAGATGAAGCCGAGCGCATTTCTGATAAACACCTCGCGCGGCCCAGTTGTTGACGAGCAGGCGCTCGCCGACGCACTGCACTCCGGCAGGATAGCGGGCGCGGGAGTGGACGTTCTCTCGACCGAGCCGCCGAAAGAGGATAATCCGCTGCTCAAATGCGATAACTGCCTGATAACCCCGCACATCGCATGGGCGGGATTCGAGACGAGGACGAGGCTCGTCGGAATAGTCGAAGAAAACCTCAGAGCGTTCGTCAAGGGCGAACCGATAAATGTGGTGAATAAATAATAAAGAAAGCGGACAGGGTCTGTGCCTTGTCCGCTTTCTTTATAGGAGTATATTTGGAGGTAGGATTCGAAATTCATGCCTCTTTTTGAGGTAGCTTAATTTTAACGTATTCGGAGCCGAAAGTGGGAATTTTTGCAAAAACGATGAGTTTTTTGGCAAAAACGATGTTTTCAGGAGCTTTAATTTGCCGAGGCCGCAAAATTTTATTCAGGGGTGTGACCGACACTCCGTAAACAATAATGCCCAACGGCATTTCACGCTTTTTCTGTTTGCTTTTTCGGCAAAATATGCTATAATATTTGCAGGAGCGTGATTCTTTTGATTGATATACTTGTCTGCGACGACAGCGCTGAAATAGTCGAGCAGGTGAAAAAGCTGCTGTGCTCATGGGAAAGGGAAAACTCGGCCGGCTTCAACATAGATTGCCGCCAATCGGGAAAGTTTATACTTGACGGTCGGCATAAATACGACATTGCATTTATCGATATCGAGATGCCCGACATGAGCGGGCTCGAGCTCGCCGCAGAGCTCAAGAAGCAGAATCCCGATGTGCTAATAATCGTTCTGACCTCGTTCCCGCGATATCTCGACGATGCGATGCGCATAAACGTTTTCAGATATCTGTCAAAGCCCATCGATGTCAACCGCTTCAACAAAAATCTTTCCGAGGCGGTTCAGGAATACCGAACGCTGAGCAAAACGATAATTCTCGAAACTCACGATATAGTAAAGAAGATAAAGACAAAGGACATACTTTATATCGAAAACAGACGTTACGGCGCATTGCTCGTGACCAAAGACGCCGAATATGCAACCGCAGTCAGGCTCAAGGACTGGATAGCCAAGACCGGTCAGCCGGACTGCTTCATATATTCGCACGCGAGCTACATAGTCAATTTGCAAAACGTCATCGACTTTTCAAAAGACAGCGTAACGCTCAGAAAGGGCGACGGCGAGACGGTCAGCGTGTATATGTCCCAACGCAAATATCCCGCCTTCAAGAAGGCTTTCTTCAACTTTGCGGGAGGTATATTATGATGGACGCACTGTATAATTTTTTTGCCTGCGCTCTCGGTCAATTCGCCGCATATGTTTATTTTTCGAGCCGATTTGAGCTAAAACACCCGCGCGCTTTGGGAATTGTTTTTCCTGCGGCGGCGGCCGTTCAGTTCGCTCTTAGCTTTGCGGGGCTTGCCGCATTAAATGTCGCTTTTATGTTTGCGTGCAGTCTCTGTGCCGCGCTCATTATATACCGAATAAATATAAAGCAGGCTCTGCTTCATTCCGCGCTGCTCGAAGCTTTTGCGGCCGTGTCCGCGCTCGCCGTGCTTTTCGCCGTTCCGAAAATTTTCGGCGCTCCGGCCTCCGAAAGCGCGGCTTCTCTGCTCGGGATATCCTCCGGCACACTGTACTTCACCTTTGCCTATGCAGTATCGAAGCACCGCAGGGGCACCTTCGCATATTTCGTACTGCTGACCGCTCTCTCGCTCGTCTGCGCCGCGGTTATTGTGGGGCTCGCGTTTTCGACGGGCTGCAATATGTTTTTTGCGCTGATATCCGTCGCCCTGCCCGCACTTACGGTAGCAATTTGCCTTGTGCACAGAAAGGAAATCGAAAACTTCGCGGAAGCCACGGAATCGAGCCTCGAGATACAGAGGCAGAGAATGAACAGAGAATACTATGCCGAACTCGAGCACCAGTATGACCTGCGCGACATTCTCATTCACGACATGAAGGGGCGGCTTCGCACGATAAAACAGCTCTCGCAGGGCGGAGAATGCGAGCGCATAAGCAGCTATGTCGATTCGGTATACGATTCGGGCGCGATGGGCGCCGTGAAGCAATTCAGCGGCAACAAGCTTGCGAACGTGATAATCAGCAGATACGCGCACCTGTGCGCAAATTCGGAGGTAAAATTCAGCTGCGATGTTCGCAGTATCGACTTTTCGTTTCTTTCGGACAGCGACCTCACCGTTCTGCTCGACAACATTCTTCACGGCGCGTACAAGCAGGCCGTCAGATCCGACAAGCGCTTTATTGACATAAATATCGGCAGCTTCAACGAGGTCTATGTTGTGCTGAACGTCAGCAACAGCACGGACGGAGCGCCCAATATAAAGAAAAGCGAGCGCGCCGGGCGCATAGGTCACATAGTCGAAAAATACGGCGGCCAGGTGTCGTTCGAATGCCCGGACGGAAAAATATTCACGGCGAAGATAATGCTGAAATCGCCTGTTTCAAACATAAAATAATCGACTGAAAAGGGGTTGCTTCCAGAGAGGCTCCATGGGAAGAAGGCAGCACAGAATTTGTGCCGCCTTCTTTTTATACTATTCCAAAAAGAATCCACAAGGGATTTTGGTGACAAATCCGAAGCTCTCTGTACCTATGGACAAAAGTGATATTCCGGGCTTTGCCCGGAGTGATATTTTCCTTTCGGAAAGTGAAATGAAAGTCTGCCGGCTTTCGTGATATTATATTCGCCGGTTAAACTGCCGCAGGCAATATAACTGAGGCGCACTTCCTTACGGGGTGCGCCTCTCGGGCGACCCTTTTTGCTGTTTTTCTTAAATTATATTGACACTCATATTGGCAAAGGCGTATAATTAATAAGTATTTTCAGGCAACATCAAGCCTAAAAGGAAGGTGCGGAAAATGAAGGAAGTAAAGTCCCCGAAGAAGCCTCTGATTTTCTATTACGGCATTGCGCTGCTTGTCATCGTGCTCTTCAATGTTGTTGTGTCTCCCCTGCTTATAAAAGCGAGGGTAGTCGAAGTTGACTACGGCACATTCATGAGCATGATAGAGCAGAAAAAAATCGGAAATGTCGAGGTCAAGAACGATCAGATAATCTTCACCGAAAAGGACAATGAAAAAGTAATCTACAAGACCGGCGCGATGAACGATCCGACGCTGACCCAGCGGCTCTACGACTCGGGCGCGAAGTTTTCGAAGGATATCGAAACCACAACCTCGCCCATTGTCAGCTTCCTGCTGACCTTCGTGCTCCCGCTGCTGATTTTCATCGGACTCGGTCAGTATATGGCAAAGAAGCTGATGGAGCAGGCGGGCGGCAAGGATTCCCTGGCGTTCGGCTTCGGCAAGAGCAACGCAAAGGTCTACGTCCCCTCGACGCAGGGAATACATTTCAGCGACGTTGCGGGCGAGGACGAGGCTAAGGAGAGCCTTGCAGAGATAGTCGACTATCTCCACAACCCGAAAAAATATTCCGACGTCGGCGCGTCCATGCCCAAGGGCGTACTGCTCGTCGGCCCTCCCGGAACGGGTAAAACCATGCTCGCAAAGGCTGTTGCGGGCGAAGCTAACGTGCCGTTTTTCTCGATGTCCGGCTCGGAATTTGTCGAGATGTTCGTCGGCATGGGCGCTTCAAAGGTCAGGGATCTTTTCAGCCAGGCAAAAGAAAAAGCTCCCTGCATAGTGTTTATCGATGAAATCGACGCCATAGGCAAGAAGCGCGACGGTCAGCTCAGCTCCAACGACGAACGCGAGCAGACCTTGAATCAGCTGCTCACCGAGATGGACGGCTTCCAGGAGAACATCGGCGTTATCATTCTCGCGGCGACGAACCGCCCCGAGACGCTCGACCCCGCGCTCACCCGCCCCGGCCGCTTCGACAGGCGCGTGCCCGTTGAGCTGCCCGACCTTGCGGGACGCGAAGCGATACTGAAAGTCCACGCAAAGAAGATAAAGACTGCGGATGACGTTAACTTCCACACGATAGCACGAATGGCATCCGGCGCATCGGGCGCGGAGCTTGCCAATATTATAAACGAGGCGGCTCTGCGCGCGGTCAGAAACAACCGCACGGTAGTCACCGAGGCAGACCTCGAGGAGAGCATCGAGACTGTCATTGCGGGCTATCAGAAGAAGAGCGCCGTGCTCTCGGATGACGAAAAGAAGGTTGTCGCCTACCATGAGATAGGTCATGCGCTCGTTGCGGCGATGCAGTCGCACTCGGCACCCGTGCAGAAGATAACGATAATTCCCCGAACCTCCGGCGCGCTCGGCTATACAATGCAGGTGGATCAGGGCGACAAATATCTGCTGACAAAGCAGGAGCTCGAGAATAAAATTGCAACGTTTACGGGCGGACGTGCCGCTGAGGAGCTCGTTTTCGGCGAGGTGACGACGGGCGCATCGAATGACATCGAGCAGGCAACCAAGCTCGCCCGCGCAATGATAACACGCTATGGCATGAGCGACGATTTTGACATGGTGGCACTCGAAACGGTGTCGAATCAGTATCTCGGCGGCGACGCTTCTCTCGCCTGCTCCGCCGATACGCAGAATGAAATCGACCGCAAGGTTGTTGAGCTTGTAAAGCGTCAGCATGAGAAGGCTTCCAAGATTCTCGCGGACAACCGAGCAAAGCTCGACGAGCTGGCAAAATATCTCTACGAAAAAGAGACTATCACGGGAGAGGAATTCATGTCCATTCTCGATAAAGGAGGCGAAAAGGAATGAAAATGCGTTCCGGCTTCGGATGGATGGAGCTCATAATCGGCATTGCGCTCGCGGTGCTCGGAATATTTACTTTTGTCTATCCCGACAATGCCGTAACTACCCTCGTTGTTATCTACGGCATAATCGCCGTTATAACGGGTATTGCGGATGTTGTGCTCTATGTTCGCGTTGAAAAGCATATCGGCTTCGGCCCGACCGTCTCGCTCATCTCGGGTATACTCAGCGTCATGGCGGGCGTCATGCTGCTCGTCTATCCCAACGCGGGCAAGTGGGTAATCTCGCTGCTGTTCCCGATATGGTTCATCGCGCACTGCATCTCAAGGCTCTCGCACCTGAACACAATAAAGTATATTGCGGGCAACTTTGTCTATTGGTTCACGATGATAGTCAATATTATCGGGCTTGTGCTCGGCGTTGTGATGATATTCAGCCCGAACATTTCGATTGCGGCGGTTGCTTATATCGTCGGCGCATATCTCGTGCTGTTCGGCATTGACTGCATAATAATCGCGTTCAGCCGCATCGGCGAGGGCAAACAGTACTGATAAAACAAAAAGCAAGGTCAAGCGTAGTTTTGATCTTGCTTTTTTCTGCTTTCCAAACAGTGCCGCCGACGGCGGCATAGGGTCGTCGAGTCGCCGACCCCTACAAAGAATCTCAAATTCAACATTGAGCCATATTGATAAAAGCGCCGGAGGCGGGAAGATTCCCTGTCTCCGGCATTTTTTATTTTTATGAAACGGATACGATGTTTTTAAGCACCTCGACCATCTTTGACAGAGCGTAAACGGGTATCGCCTCATAGATGCTGTGGAAATTTATGCCGCCCGTTGAGAGGTTCGGGCACGGCAGTCCCTCGAACGAGAGACGCGAGCCGTCCGTTCCGCCGCGTATCGGCACTATCTCCGGCACGATCCCTGCGTCGCGCATGGCCTTTTCGGCGCGGTCGACTATGTCCATATGATCCTTGATTATCTCGAGCATATTGTAGTAGCTGTCTTTAATATTCAGCTCAAAAGTTCCCTCGCCATACTTTTTGTTCAGAAAATCCACGATATCGGCGACGAACTCCTTGCGGCGCTCAAAAAGGCTCTTGTCGTGGTCTCGGATTATCAGATGTGCGCTCGCCTCGCTCTCGTTGCCGGCGATACGCGCCAAATGATAGAAACCCTCGCGCCCCTCGGTATGCTGCGGCGTCTCCCACACGGGGAGCATATTGACGAACTCCGCAAGATACAGGACGGCATTTTTCATCTTATTCTTGGCGGTTCCGGGGTGGGTATTTATGCCGTGAACCGTGATATCCGCCGCGGCGGCGTTGAAGTTTTCGCACTCTATGCCGCCTATTTCGCCGCCGTCAACGGTATAGGCAAAATCGGCATTAAAGCGCTCAAAATCGAAGTGATCCGCACCGCAGCCTATCTCCTCGTCGGGAGTGAAGCAGATGCTCAGCGCACCGTGACGAACAGTTTCGTCTGCGGTAATCTCGGCGCACAGGGCGACTATCTCGGCAACTCCCGCCTTATCGTCCGCGCCGAGCAGGGTCGTGTGGTCGGTGACAATCAGCTCGCGCCCGATATACTTCGCGTCTACCATGGGGGCATTCGAGCCGTCAAAGGTGATTATCCGCGGCTTTACATTAGCGCCGCTGACATCGGGACAGGTGTCCATATGCGCGATAAGTCCGATTTTCGGGCAGTTCTCGCAGCCCTCGGACGCGGGGATATGCCCGTAGACATAGCCCGTTTCGTCGCGCATGGCGTCGGTGACTCCCGCGCCTCGAAGCTCCTCGACGAGGTAATCCGCGAGAACGAGCTGAACGGAGGTCGAGGGCACGGTGTCGCTCGACTCGTCGGAAGTGGTTTCAATAGTCACGTATTTAAGGAATCTTTCGGTAACGGTCATTTCTCTTATCATCTCCGTTTTTTTATCTTATCAATGATAGCACAAACAGCAGAGTTTGGCAACAGCGGAGAGGAAAGAGCGTGTATAGATATGTTTTGTGCCGTGAAAATCGGCGAATCCGTGCTGTAAGATTCAAAAATCCTACCCATGGAAAAACCGTGGGTAGGATCTGCTCTTTAAACCGCAAAAGCGGGCGTTTATTTTTTTATCAGAACGAGAGAATGACCTTCAGCTCGAGCTTCTTGTATTTGGGTATCTTATACGGCTTTTTGAGCGTCGCTATTGCGGGGATATCGCCGCCGACTCCCTGCTGTCTGCCGTCGATATTGACGGTCAGGTTGGTGCTTCTCTCAAGCTCGCAGGAGTGAGCCGCATTGTAGAGCGCCTTCTTGGTATAAGGATGCACGCTCATCTCGAACGGAGCGTCCGCCGTGGAAACGGTGACTCCCCTCTCGCCGCCGACCTTGAGCCATCTGACATCGCAGCGGTTCGCATTCTCCTGCGGGAACAAGTAATCGTGAATGAAGCTCTCCGCACTCTGGAAGCGGTAGACTCCGAGACGTGCGCCCGTCTTGCGGTCGCAGTAGTTCTCGTGCGGGCCCTTGCCGTAATACTCTATTCCGTCGACTCCGTCGGTCAGCTCAAAGGTCAGACCGTAGCGCGGCAGATCGACAGGAGTGATGTTCTTGCAGGTGAGCGACGCGGAAACCGTGCCGTCCGGGAACACGAGATATTCCGTGACTATGCCGGACAGGTACTTCGTGCGCCACTTGACGCTGAGCTTGACGCAGTTGCCGAATTGCTCCGCCTTTATCGAGGTCGGGCGCATCATGCGTTCCGCGTTCTCGAAAGCGTGCAGCCCGATAAAGGTCTTGACCCACTCGAACGGCACCTGAGCCATACGCTCGTTGTCCGTATTTGCGCGGGAGAACTGCGGACGGATGCCGCGGTCGATATGCTCGACTCCGTTCTTCTTATACGAGCAGAGCTCGCCCGTCTTTTTGTTGAGCCTGACTTCGAAGTTCTCACCGGTCACAATATAGCAGCGGTCTCTCTTCGAATATTCAAACTTAACCTTCTTGCCGTCCGCTTTCGGGGCGACGGAGGAATAGTTGTATTTGCCCAGAACAAACTGCTCGCGTGCCATTATATGACCCGCTTCGAGCGCCATTATGTCGCGGCGCAGAATAAGCTCGCAGTCGAGCGTGCGCTCGCTCTCGGTTTTGAGATCGAACGGGACATCGACAACCGCCTTTTCGAGATAGCCCTTGTCGGGAAGCTCGAGCTCTGCGGAGTCGATAAGCTTGCCCTGCTCGCGCAGCTCGAGACGGAGCCTGAAGTTATCGAGAGAGGTGAACATAAAGCGGTTGAGAACGGTTATCTTGCCGCTCTTGAGCGAGAAATCCGCCTGCTGATAGCACTTGACGACCTCATAATAGTGCGGGTTGGGCGTGCGGTCGGCGCGGAAAACGCCGTTGAAGGCGAAGTTAGAGTCGTTGGGCTTGTCGCCGAAGTCACCGCCGTAGTTCCACTTGTCTCTGCCGTCTGCGGTCTTTGTTCTTATCGACTGGTCGGCAAAATCCCAAATATATCCGCCGGCGAGACGGTCATATTTCTTGAAATCCTCCCAATAGTCGGCGAAGTTGCCCATGCTGTTGCCCATGGCGTGGGAATACTCGCACTCTATAAACGGCTTGTCGACATAATCGGAGGGCTTGAGGTGATAGCCGAGACCGAGGTTCCAAAGCGCGCGGCTGTGGGTATGCGGCTTGTTCTCGCCTATGCTCTTCATCGCGGTCTGCACGGTGTACATCTCGCTGAACAAGTCGCTCGTCTTGAGCTTTGCGTCGGGCTCATAGTGAACCGGACGGGTCTTGTCTATCTTCAAAATCTCCTTCTTCATCTCGGCGAAGGCGTTGCCGTTGCCGGACTCGTTGCCGAGAGACCAGAAGAGGATGCAGGAGTGGTTCTTATAGCTGTTGACCATATTGCGCACGCGATAGCAGCACTCGGCAGTCCAATGCGGATCGCTGCGCGGGACGCGCGTGGCAAGGCCGTGAGTTTCGAGGTTGTTCTCGCTCATGACGAGAATACCTATCTCGTCGCACAGCTCATAGAAGCGGCGCGAGTTCGGATAGTGGCAGGTACGCACGTTTGTTATATTGCTGTTTTTGAGCAGCTCGAGATCGCTTCTTATAATGCTCTCCGGCACGGCATGGCCGTAATCCGGATGGAAATCGTGGCGGTTGACGCCGCAAATCTTGAGCGGAACGCCGTTGAGCAGGATGAACGGGCCTCTGCCCGTCTTGCTGTCATAGGGCGTTATTTTCACTTCTCTGAAGCCGAACTTATGCTCTCTGCGATCGGTATAGTCGCCGCCGGAAAGAGTGACCTGAACGGTGTAGAGATAGGGGTCCTCATGGCTCCAGAGCTCGAAATTTTCAACGGGCATTTCAAAGGTCACATTGCAAAACTCGCCGTCCGCAAGAGCCTTCACCTCCGCCTCTGCCGAAGCGAACTTTGCGCCGTCGGCGCGGAGGATATCGACCTTGAGCTTGCCGCCGTCAAACTGAGCGCGGCGCGCCTTAACAACACAGTCGAGCTTGAACACGGCGGACTTGAAGTCCTCCGCCATCTCGCTGCGCATATACATATCCTCGATAAAAACTTTCGGCTCATAGACGAGCGTCACATCGCGGAAGATGCCCGAGAGGCGCCACATATCCTGATCCTCAAGATAGCTGCCCGAGCAGTAGCGGCGCACGGTGACGGCAAGGCGGTTGACGCCCGGATGAACAAAGTCCGTTATATCGTACTCGCACTCGTCGAAGGTATCCTGAGAATAGCCGACGAATTTTCCGTTGACGAACACTTCGCCGCTCGAATTGATTCCGCCGAAATGAATGAACACGTTGTCGTCGGTATCCTCAACCTCAAACTCGCGCACATAGAGTCCGCATGAGTTGAGCTCCGGCTTTATGTAGGGAATCCTCGTGGTAGAGATAGCCTTGGGATAATTGATGTTCGTATATATCGGGATATCGTAGCCCTTTATCTGCCATTCGGACGGAACCTCCAAATCGTCAAAGGAGCTGACATCGAAGTCGGGAGCATAGTAGCCCTCGATAATGTCGTTGACGCTCTCGCAATAGCGGAATTTCCAAATTCCGTTGAGGCTGACGGTCTTTTTCTCCCATGCGGCGCTGCACGGAAAGCCGGCTGCACTGCGCGGCTCTGTGTTGACAGAATACACATCTATATCCTGCCACATTTCTTTCTTTGCATTTTTTGCCATGATTACCCTCCGGGGATATAAAAGTCTTGCAATAATATTATCATACAGCGGGCGCTGTAGTCAAGCGAGAAGGGCTATTAAAACGGCGTGCGCCGCTTTTTAAAGCCCGCACGCCGTTAAAAATCAGTTGAGCTTATCGTATGCCTTCAAAAATTCCGTCACGTCGGAAAGCATTTTTGCCGTGCCGCCCTCCGAATTGCTCTCGAGGTTCAAGACGAGAATCGGGTCATGCACGCTCATGCGCAGCAGGAACCAGCCGTCGCCGTTTGACTTATCGGTATTTATCCTGATGCCCTCATAGTTTATCTTCTCGGCCTGCCAGCCGTCACGCTTCTCGGCGAGCGCTTTGAGGTCGGCTATGACCTTATCGCCGTAGGGCTTGAAATCCTCGAGGTCAATTTTGAATCTTCGCTCAAGCTCCTCCGCCGGCTCTTCGAGGTCGGAGATGAAGCTCTCGAGGCTGCCGCCGCTCTTTTTGAGCAGAGCCGCTTTGATTATGAGCTTCGTGACAAGATACGCGCCGTCGTCGAGATAATAGTTCTCCCTGAACGCGGCGTGACCGGAGGTCTCTATCGCAAGCGGGCAATCGACTCCCGCGCGGTTCAATTCTATCTGCTTGTTGATGACGTTCTTGTAGCCGCGCTTGAAGCGGATATGCTCGCCGCCGTGCGCCTCGATAAACTTCGTGAGTCCGGCGGAGGTCACGGAGTCGGTGACTATAACCGCGCCGGGCTCGTTTTCGAGAATGACCGCCGATATCATGGCGACAAGGCGGTTGCGGTTGAGCTCTCTGCCGTCGGAGAGGATGCAGCCCGCCCTGTCGACGTCGGTGTCAAAGACTATGCCGAAATCGGCGTGCGTACTCTTGACCCGCTCTGCGGCGCTGTCTATCATCACGGAGGACTCGGGGTTCGGAACATAGACGGGGAAGTTACCGTCCGGCTCGAGGTTCATGCTCGGAGAGACATCCGCGCCGAGAGGGGCGAGAACCTCGGAGGCATAGAAACCGCCCGCACCGTTTCCCGCGTCAACCATTATGCTCATGCCCGCAAGGGGCTTATCGGCCTCATCGGCGCCTATGCCCTTGCAGATAAGCGAGCGCAGGTGCGCGGCGTACTGCTTCATATGGTCGCAGGACGTTATCTTCGCGGGGACATCACCGAGCTCGATATTCTCGGCCTTTTCGAGTATATAAGCGATATCGGGCGAGTCGAGGCCACCGTCAACGGTAAAGAATTTCAGTCCGTTTCTGTCGCCCGGGTGGTGGCTCGCGGTCATCTGCACGGAGCCGTCGCAGGGCAGGTCGAGCACCGCCATAAACATAGCGGGAGTGGAGCTTAACGCGCAGTCGATTATATTGACCCCACGCAGAGCGAGTCCGCGGACTACCGCCGCGCTTATGCGCTCAGCGGAAAGGCGCGGGTCGTGGCCTATGGCTACAGTCAGCGCCTCCGCCGCCTTGCCCGTCTTTTCGGCAAGAAAATCGGCAAAGGCCGCGCTCGCGCGCGCGATAAATTCATCGCTCATATAGAGCGGCTCGTCACCGTTTCCTATGCCTATTCCGCGAATATCCGTTCCGCTCTTGAATTTTTTGTAGATGCCTGTCATGTCGTTCCTCCTGTTTGCAACCCGCGTCAGTCGGCGCAGATATCATTTTTTATTTTTTCATAGGTCTTTTCACCTATTCCGTCAACATTTGTTATCTCCCACGGATATATAAATTCCCCGTGCTCCTCACGGTAGCCGACAATACTCTCCGCCTTCTTCTCCCCTATCCCGGCGAGCGCGGTAAGCTCGTCTTCGTCGGCGGAGTTTATGTCTATTCCGTAAGTGCTGCCGTCTGTATATTGAACCGTGCTCGCGGCTCGGCTCGGAGATAAGCGCAGAGCCAACGCGGCCGTAAGTGCGGCGGCGAGCAGAAGAAAAGCGGACGCCGCAAGCAGAAGTTCGTTTTTCGATCTGCTCACAGCGCCCACCTCCGGTAATTTATTGAGTTTATTGTAACATATGGCAGGAGGGATTTCAACCGATTATTATTTCAAAAATCCCACCAACTCATCCGTGTCGCGCGGATTGATACGCTTGGAGATTATATAGGTTTTGTCGCTGCCGTCCGGGTTCTTCTCGCCGAAGCGTCCGTAGGATGAGGTGACTGCCGTGCCGTCGGGGAGCACGACATTTCCGCAGTAGGCGGTGTCGGCGTTGGCTTTAATCTCCGGCTCGGTCTGACCGTCGAGATAGGTATGGGCTATCTTGATGCGGTAGTCGCCTTCCGTGCCGTTTTTGAGGTCGGCGTAGCTGCCTATCCACGCTATCCAGCCCTCGCTGTACCAGTCGCCGTTATCGGAATAAAGCTTCAGCTTCTCCGGGGCGCGCTCTATCGAGCGGAAGGTTATGAACAGCCTGCCGTCCTTTAAATAGTCCGCCTTGTGGCGCTCGCCGTTGAGCGCGGATGGGGCGTGAACGGGCTCGGACCATGTCTTGCCCTCGTCGCGTGAAAACGAGATAAGGGAGTTTTCTTTTTTGGTGTTCGAGCGCGAGATGAGGCAGAGCTCATCGCCCTCTCCCCCGTCGCTCCTGATAACCTCGACCTCGCACATATTCGAGCGCAGCTCCGCATCTCTGTGGGCGGCGAAATACTTCTCCGGCTCGCTCCAGCAAACGCGTCCGTCGGGGGTAAAGCTTAAAATCGTCTTGTAATTATAAAAATTGCCGTCGTGGAAAAAGCCCATCCATTTGTCAACGAATTTGCCGTTCTCCTTGAGCCTCGTAAGCGACGCCATGGCGACTATGGGTATCAAATCGCAGCCGTCGGCCTTTGAATAGAAGGTCTCGAACTCACTCCACGTCTCGCCCTCGTCGCAGGAGACGGAGCAGTTGAAGCCGCCGGGAGTGTCCATATCGGGCCACTTGGAGTTTGCGGAAACGAGAATGAGCTTGTCGGGCGTGCCGTCCGAAAATTCGAGGCGGTAGACAGTCGGGGTCTCAAGCGATTTTTTCCACGATTCGGGCGAGGCTGCGATACATTTCGTGTAGCTGAGTCCGCCGTCCGCGCTTATCTTATTGAGCACCGCTCCCTTGCCGTGTCCGTGGGGATAGACGGTTAGAATATCGCCGTTTTTAAGCAGGACGGAATCGGGGTGGCCTAAATAGCTCTCGCTGTCGTCTACCACGGTCTGCTCATAGAGATAGGCGTATTTCTCCGGCGTGTTCTCCGGGCGCTCGCTCAGGTCTAACTGCGGAATATTATAGTTTTTGCCGATAAATTCTTCCATAATCTTACTCCGATATTGCTCTTATTCTGAACGCCTTGACGCCGTGCGGCTCAACAAAGGCGCTGAGAGTGGTATTTATAGCCGAGGTCTCCTTCGTCCAAAGGTCATAGGCCTCATACTCCTGCGCCAAAGGAGTTGTGACATACGAGCGGCAGACGATATCGTCCATGCGGTGCTCGAAATATCTCGTGTCGCTGCCCTTGTTGAAGAAGCAGACCGCGACATCGCCGTTTTCGAGAGGCTTTATGAGCGTATCGGCTATGAGCGTTGTCTTTATTCTTCTGCACTGCTCGCCGAGCGCATCCTGATCAATCGCTATCATGTCTCTGTCGGTGAGTATTCTCAGCGTCTCATTCTCCGTGTCGGCGGTTCCGTCCTCGCGGATAAACTCGCGCACGTCGTTGCCGAGAATCAGCGGAGCCGCCATGAAGCACCAGAGGGTGAAGTGGCTGCGGTTCTCTTCAAAGGTCAGATCGCCGTTGCCGACCTCAAGCATATCGGGGTCGTTCCAGTTGCCCTTGCCCGCATATTTAAAGAGGTTGACGTTAATCTCATATGTGCCGACAACAGACTTCCAATTTGCCTGGATATCGGGCGTGGTGCGCCAGAGATTGCCCGCCGCCGCGCCCCAGCGCCACGGGAGATTTCTGCCCCACTCGCAAATCGAATAGACTATCGGGCGCTCCTCGGTGCCGTTTCTGTCGGCATACTCGGCGGTTGCGCGCATGAGCTCTCTGCCCATTTTGGCATACTGCACTGCCGCGCTGTCCTGCCTCGAGGCTATGGGATTCTCAAGCTCTATTGTGTTCGCGCCCGCACGGAGCTTTATCTTCACCTGATGTCTGCCGTCGGCGGTGAAGCCCTTTGTCGGCGGGACGGTGGTCGCGTACTTGTCCTCGCCGTTGACGGTAACCTCGAGATATTTGAAGCTGTTGCTCTTCTTTCTGATTCCGAGGGTCAGAGAATATTCGCCGTCCTCCGGCACATCGACGCCGAACAGAGCCGAGCCTCTGTGCGCGGAGAGCCCGGAGATATATCTGCCCGAATCAAGGCGCTCGTCCTCGAGTATCTTTGCGTCGCCGAAAAGTGACGCGTCATCCGCGGGAATAACCGTTTCAAAAGAGCCGTCCGAATTTGCGACGCTGATATATTCGATATAGGGCGCGCGCATCGGGATTGGCACGTTGTGGCAGAAATCGTATTTGAAATATTCGACTCCCCACTCGGCGAAGGTGTCCGCGTCTGTCGCCTCGTTGCCGAGACTCGCGGGCAGATCCTCGCAGGTCAGGGTGCCGTTTGAGGAATATATGCCGAGCTTGAGTCCGAGGTCGTTGACGCTCTTGACAAGCGCGGGCATACCGCTCGGAAAATTCGAAAAATCGCCCTGGAGTCTGCCGTTTTCGTCGCGCATGGAGGACTGCCAGCAGTCGTCGAGGTTGACATACTCATACCCCGCGTCCGCAAGCCCGCTCGTCTTCATCGCTTCGGCAATCTCGAGAATAAGCTTCTCGTCTATCCTGTTTCTGAATGCGTTCCAGCTCGACCAGCCCATGGGCGGGGTCAGAGCGGTGCCGTTATAGAATTTTTCGTCGGTAGGAAAAGTGAGCTTGACGCTGTTCAGAGCGTTCTTCGCCATATCCGCGGCCTCGTTTTTACCGGGCAGGATATTCGGCGCAAACTTCTTGACCGCCGCATAAGCTCCTGCGGCGATACCCGCAAGCGCGGTGATTTTAAATATCGATCCCATGAATATCATCCTTTCATTTAAAAGCTAAAAGCAAAATTAAAAATCCACTTCCGCGAGGTTGTAAACCCGAGAAAACTGTGGTATTATTTAATTGAACAAAAGACGCTCTCAAGGCTGCCTTTTGACAGTGCCGCAGTTATCCCTGCAACACTAAAAATATTATCATATATATACTTTTTGTCAAGGCAAAAAGCAAAGATACGGAGGAAAACATGAGCACACGGAGACTTGTTAAAACATTCTGCGACCTCGTTTCGACGGGCAGCGAAACGGGACACGAGCGCGCATTCTGCCTGGAGCTTGAAAAGGCGCTTACCGAGGCGGGCTTCGAGGTCGAGCGCGACGAGGAGGCCGGCAAAAAATGCGGCTCGGACGGCTTCAATATATACGGCTATCTGCCCGGCGAGGGCGAGAGCATACTTCTCTCCTGCCACACCGATACGGTAACTCCCGGCGCGGCGGTCACTCCCGTTGAGCGCGACGGGTTCATATATTCGGACGGTACGACGGTTCTCGGCTCGGACGACAAGTCCGGCATAGCGGAGATAATCGAGGCCGTAACAAGGCTCAAAGAGAGCGGCGAGAAAAACAGAGCCGTCGAGGTTCTGTTCACCCTCTCCGAGGAGACCGGAATGCTCGGCTCGCGCTTTGCGGACTACGACAGGATAAAGAGCAAGGCCGCCATAGTGCTCGACAGCGAGGACATCGGCGAGATAGTCAACTCCGCCGCGGCGAATATAGTTATGTCGATAAGCTTCTTCGGCAAGAAGGCGCACGCCGGCGTATGCCCCGAGAACGGCATACACGCACTCAAGGCTGCGGCATACGCGGCGGCGAACATCCCCGTGGGTCATGTTGACGACATAAGCGTGCAGAACATCAGCAATTTCGTCTCCGAGGGTCCGACCAATATCGTAGCGGACAAAGCGTCGTTTGACATGGAGTTCCGCTCATACGACGAGGACACGGTGCAAAAGCATATCGCGGACGCACTCGCCGTTATGAAAGAGGCGTGCGAGAAGTTCGGAACAACATTCGAATACGAAAGCGAACGCCACTCCGGCGCATTCACGGTCGATCCCGAGTCGCAGCTTATAAAGGACATTTTCGCGGCATATGAGGCGGCGGGCATACGCCCCTATCTCTCAAAGACGCTCGGCGGCTGCGACGCTTCCAACATCGCACTGCACGACATAGCCGTTGTCAACATCGGCACGGGTATGTGCGACGTCCACACAACATCGGAGAAGATAGCTATAAAAGACATGGAGGACAGCACACGCTTCCTTTTTGAATTGCTCAAGGCATAAAGTATCCCGAAAGGAGATTTTGATATGAAGCTCATAACTGCCGTTATCGGCAAAAAAGATCTCAACCCCGTCTGCGATGCGCTCAGAGAAGCGGGCTATTCATTCACAAAGATTCCGACCTCCGGCGGATTCCTGCGCAACAGCAACATGACCCTGCTCATCGGCGTTGAAGACGACAAGCTCGCCCATGCTGTTGAACTGATAAACCAAAACTGCAAGAGCCGCACCGAGCAGAACGAGGACAGAAAGGCAAGGGTCGGCGGCGCAACTCTGTTTGTGACGGATGTTGAGCGATTTGAAAAGATGTAAAAAACAATAAGCCGCCCGGATATCGGCGGCTGCGAAAGAAGCGAACGGCTGCAGCAAATTGCTGCGGCTGTTTTTTGTATAACGAAAAATATATAATAAATAAAAAGCGCAGGGACAGAAAATGAACAATAGCGAAAACCGGTCGGAGCAAAAGCTTCGACCGGTTTTTTATTTGAGATAAGCCGTAAATTCTATTGTGTTGCCGTCCGTAAGCTCGGCTTTTATCGAGCCCTTATGAGCCTCCGCTATGCCCCGCGCTATCGAGAGTCCTATTCCGAAGCCGCCCGCGCTTCGCGCCTTGTCGGTGCGGTAAAAACGGTCAAACAGCTTCTTTGTCTCGTCCGCGTCAACATTTTCGCAGCCGTTTGACGAGCGTATAACAACACCCCGCCTGTCCTTTTCGAGCCTTAGCGTTATAGGGGAGCCGGGAGAGGCATATTTCACGGCGTTGTCAATCAAAACGGATACCAATCGGCGCACCGCATACTCGTCGCCCGTATAGCGAATACCCGGAGCGATATCCGTTTCGAGCCTGTGCCCCGGACGATAAGGCGGTGGCTGCGTGTTCTGCGTTCCTCTTTGGATAGCTTCTGACGCAACATTTTTTCCCGGTTCTCAAACTGCCGGATTTTCTTCTTTCCGTCCTCAATCTCGGCTTGCAATTCCTCGCGGGTTTGCTCTCTCGGTTTCGTCATGGGTGGTCGCTCCTTTCTGTCCGTAGACATAGAAAAAGGACAGTCGATTTGCTCGGCTGTCCTGATGGTAGTATTAAATTTTCATGGGGTTATCCGTTGAAAGAACTTAGGTCAAGCGCACCATTATTTATCAGCTCTTGGATAATGGTAGCCAAATTGTTTTTCACACTTTCGCTTTCAGTTTTTGCACCCGCATTTTCAACATATACGGTGCTATCTCCCAACTTAAAGGTCGCATAGTAAATTACATTCTGTTCTCCCACGCTGTTCCGGTCTGTTACAAAATATCCTGCCGTCACGCTTGTGCCATTTACTTCGCTACTTTCTTCACTTCCTGCAATCTTCGTATCAAGTAGTGCTATATCCGTTGTAGATATTACCACTTTGGCATTTTCGATTTTTCCCTCAAAACCAATCAATTCTTTGTTGCTGTCGGAAACAGTATCATCAACACGAAAAACTGCATGAGCTGTAACGGTCAAGTTTGGAAAAAGAGATGCAGCTTCCGTTTCCGTAAGTTGCCTTGTTGTTATAGTCCCGTCAATGTCAATGCTTGAGCCAGCAGTTTCCGATTTTACAAAGATGATTTCATTTCCGTTGTCCAAAGTGGCAATGTCAGTTTTGTTCCCGAACAATCCACTTTGAAATACGCCTACGCCTAAAACAGCAATTACTGCAAAGCAAGCCGCCATAGCTCCCCACTTAACCCAACCGGGTTTCTTTGCTTTCTTTTTGTAGTTAAGGGCTTCATCAACATATTTCGTATCAAGTTCACTCATAGCGTCGGAAAACTTCTTTGCGTTCATACGAATACCTCTCTTTCAATCAAGTATTGTTTCATCTTCTCTCGGATACGGGCCAGCCGGACAGAGATATTTTTCTCTGAAAGCCCTACAAACTCGGCTATATCCTTGTAGCTGTCAGAGAACCAATAGCGGCGCATGAAGATAACACGGTTTTCGACCGTCAGCGTGTTCAAAAATTCCTCAATGATACGGGCTAACTCTCTGGCCTCAATCTCTGCTTTTACTGTGTTAGGGGCTGCTATGCAGGCTTCGATTTCCTCCATAGCAATCGTGTAATGGCTGCTTCGTTTTGCTGCTTTCTTTCTGTAATAAACCTTCAATGAAACGTTCCGAACTATTTTACAGATATAAGTCAGCAGTGGATTGGGGCGCGCCGGGGGAATCGCGTTCCATGCGCCTAAATAGGCATCGTTTACACATTCTTCCGCATCTTGCCTGCTTCCTACGATATGGTAGGAAAGATTGTGGAAGTCTTTTCCGTATTTTATGTCCAGTTCCCGTATGCCTTGTTCTGAACGCGCGAAAAACAATTCAATGATATTTTCATCTGTTATCATCACATCGCCTCCTTTCCGGCTACACCTATATACTACGGTTTTAGCTGCAAATACTACATCAAATCTCAAACTTTTTCAAAAAAATTATACCACATCTTTTTGAATAGTGCGTGACAAGTTATCGGTATGTGCTTTCGCCGCTTCGCTGGCGGCTCTCCGGCGTTTCTCGCTGTATGGGGCGGTCAGACGGAAAGAGAAACGCCCCTTTGCAATATCAAACTCCATGCAGCCCGTTTCGGGGTCTGCGTCGGTCTGGCGGCACTGGTCGGGGTGCTGTCCGGCGTAGGCGGCAAGCCGCTTCTTTAAGTCGGTGTTGTGGGTGCGAATATAGATCAGCGGGTCTTTCTCGTCAAACCATATATCGGTGGTCTTTTCCTGCTTCGTAAGCCCTGTTCTCATAAGCTCTCCTTTCTGCGCCCCTGTTACGCAATAGGGTCATTTTTCGGGTGTTTTTCCCGGCTCTTGACTTGGGGAAAATGAGGACAAGGCGGACAACCCGGACAGCAGCCCGGCAGCACACCGCCCGACGGCGATCCGCGTCAAAACGGCTCGGGACAGAGCGGGCAGAAATCAAACTCACAGAGCGCAGATCAAAACAGTCAAACGGCATAAAGCGCATAAAGAAGTCCTCCCGTGCAGCGCATGGGAGGATGATTTTTGCATATATTCAGTCGCAGGATTCGTTTTCGCCTTTTCTGCGGCTTTTAGTTTGCACGGCGTTGTTCGTTTGGGGGAATCATAATGACGCAAATTGTTGGTTGCACAAAAAGCACGCGGAGACAGCCTTATGCTTAGTCGGCAGATTGGGAATTGCGGCGCAGTTTCGATTGCCTGACGGCGGTTTCTCCCCAAAAATCCTGCTTGTAACCGTCTGCGCCTTGCCGCAAGCGGCAAAAAATCCGCCCGTGATACGGACGGATTAATGTTACTTTATAAGGGTATCAACCGTTTTTCTGACGTCGGCGGCGACGGCGTCTATGTCGCGCGCTGCATCGATAACAACGATGTTTTCGCTGTCCTTGAGCAGCTCAAACGCGCTGTAATACCGCTCGCGTATTGCGTTCACCTGCTCCGGATCGCGCTCGAAAATTTCGAGATACACGCGCCCGTGCTCTATTCTCTCGTGGCAGCTGTACGGGTCTACATCGAAGAAAATGCAGATGTCCGGCTTGATTATTCCGGGGCAGTTGAGGTTCATGTCAATGACCCACTGCTTGTCCTCGCCCACCGCCTGATATGCTATTGACGAATAATAATACCTGTCGCACACGACGTCTATTCCCGCTTCGAGCGTCTTTTTTATGCCGTTGACGGGGTTCAGATTGTGCGCCACGCGGTCTGCGAGAAAGAGCGCGGCAAGCTCCGACGAGGTGCGCTGCCTTGCGCCGCTCAGAACGTCTCTTATCATGCCGCCCGTCACCGACTCCGTAGGCTCGGCGGTTGGATACACGCTTCTGCCCCGCGACTTCAGATAATCGCACAGCAGAGCCATCTGCGTGCCCTTGCCGGAGCCGTCAAGACCCTCGACTACAATAAACTTGCCTCTCATAATACGCGGTAATCCTCCGTATAGATGAATGTGCACTTATCGAGCTTTTTGTCCGATACTTTTATCTTCGACGGGAAGCTCGACTTGACGGCCTTAGCCATGTCCGCCTGCTCGCCTGTGAGCGATGCTCTCGCATATTCGAATGCGGCGTCGGTCATAGACACGGCGGTGAGGTCGTCCCAGACGATGAACTGATTCTTCGTGCCGCCGTTTTCTCTGATTGCGGCTCTGACCTTGCTGAACACCTTGGACTTGTCGTCCCATTTTTTGCCCATTTCGATATTGAAAGCGGCGGTGTAGCCGTCATAGACGCTCGGGAAGCTCGTGCCGGCAACGATAATACCGTTCGGGCAGGCGTTCTTTATGAGCTCCGCCTGAGAAGATATGTCGGCGCAATAGGCCGCTATCTTCTTGCCCTCAAAGTTCTTGAGCTGGCGGGCGATGTCCTCTTTCATGAAGCTCTGCGCACCCTTTATGCCGAGGGTCTGCGTGACATCGTAGCAGTTGACAAACTTATATGTCATGCCGAGCTCATCGCACTTTTGCTTTGCTGCTTCGCGCGACTCCTTAACGCTCAGGGTGCTCTGCTGAACTCCCGTGGCGTAATAAACAAAGACCTCCGCTCCGCGGCCGTGAGCCTCCTCGACCATCATGGCGGCGTCCTTTGCCGTATCAATGGCGAGTATCGCGTCGGCGGACTTCGCAAGAGTCTCTATATTCTCCACAGGTGCTGTGCAGACGATAATTTTATCGGGATTCTTCGCCTTTGCCGCCCTGACCGCCGCAACAGCGCCCAAATTCGCTCTCGCTATAACTATCGCGCCGTAGCTTTCGTCGGCGGCGACATCGTTGACGCGCTTATAGAAATCGAGAATGCCCGAGGTGCCTATGCGCGTGTCGGTATAGACAACATGCTCGACATAGGAATATTTGCTCGCAAGCTGAGCCGCGCGCCGATATTCCTCGGGATTCTGCGACAGGGTCGCGGTGACTATGGCAATCTTCTTGCCCGGCGCTTTTCCGCCCGCTCCGCCGGAGCACGCGCACAGTCCTGCGGCGACAGCCAAAATAAGAAGAAAGGCCGTTGCGGTTTTTAATAACTTTTTCATATTGTCCACCTTATTTTTCCATGAACGCTTCGGCGATTCGCACGGTGCTGTGCCCATCGCAGGCATCCATAAAATTGTTTCTGAAGTTTTCCGTCACCGCTCTGTCAAAGCCCGACTGAGCCTGTCTGACGGCCGAGATAATTTCCTCGGTATCCCGAACTATCGGCCCGGGCACAAAATCCTCATATTTGTTATAAAAGCTGCGGTCGCGGTCATATTCTTCGAGATCGTAGGCGAAGAATATCATAGGGCGGTCGAGCAGCGAGTATTCGAATATGACCGAGGAATAGTCGCTTATCAGCATATCCGCCGCGCACATGGCGAGGTCTATGCGGACATCCTTAGAGACATCGAACACGAAATCCGCATATTTTTCCCGCTCCTCGGCGCTTAGCGAAAAGCTCTTCGCCGTCTGCGGATGGAGCTTATAGAGCAGGACAAAATCCTCGGACAGCTCCGCATTCATGCGCTCGATATCGAGCTTCAAATCCATATAGGACTTGAGAATCGAATTGCCGCGGAAGGTCGGAGCGTAGAGGATTATCCTCCTGTCCCCTATCTGCGGGAATTTTTTGAGCATTTCTCCGCGGGCTGATGAGACGAACTTCGAATCGAAATATATGTCCGTCCTCGGCACGCCGAGAGGTTTTATTATGCTTTCGGGGCAGTTGAACGCCTCGGCATAATACGGAATAACACTCTCGGCCGACACGGTAACGGCTGTATAGGTGTTGTGGATAGGATAGCGCTCGAGGCTCTTTCTGTCCGCGCCCCACTTGAGGTCGGCGGTGGAATAGCCCCATTTTTTGAATGCGCCGCAAGCGTGCCAAAGCTGAATTACCTCGGTGCCCTTTCGCGGATAATTGGCGAACAGCGGAAAGAACGCATCCTCGACAAAGACGAGCCTGCTCGTCGCGTACTCGCGCTGAAAACGGATATTCTGCCTGAACTCCGCCGCTCTGCCGCTTAAACTGCCCGCTCCCGCGGGGATGAGCAGCTCGGTGCAGTGCATCCCGCGTGACTCAAGCTCGCGCTTCATGCAGGACAGGTTATCCGGAAGAGTGCGGCTGTTAGACGCCAAAAGAACCTTTTTTTCGTCTATCGGCTTTTTCGCCGCGCGCCTGTAAACCGCAGGCCAAATGCGGTAATAGAGCAGTCGGCGGCGCATATCGCCGAGTTTTTTTATCAGTCTTTTAATCAGTGACTTCATCTGTCGCTTCTTCCTTAAAGGTGCAGCTTGGAGTTTATTTCCTGCACGGTTTTTTCGTCGAGCTTCAGAACCTTTCGGTCATATGTATACATTCCGTTGACCTCGAACTCGACGTCGCTGACCTGGGTATATACCGTGGCGCAAAGACCCTTGTCTATCAGCGGAATGACCTGCTTCTCGTGCAGCTTTTTATATGCCGCCGAGAGCTTCTCCTTCGACCTGAACATGATATAGCCGAAGCTCTTCTTTCTGTTCCAGACGTGACCGTCCGAAATCATGCTGTATCCGCCGTATTCACTTATTACGAACGGTCTGCCGTCAAGCTTGGGCATACGGATGGGCAGGATATATTTGTGCATACTCTTGAGGTCGCGCCCCTTTTGGTCATACCAGCCGCTCGCGTGGTCAACGATTCTCGAGGGGTCATATGCCTTGACTGCGTCGCCTATCTCCTTGGCGTCGAACTGACCCCAGCCCTCGTTGAACGGCACCCAGCAGCCGATGCAGGTGCAATTATAGAGATTGTCTATCATCTCAAACAGCTCACGGCGGTAGTCATCACGCCACTCTTTTTCGCCGCGGCTGAACCAGTTATATTTATCGTCCTTGACGCCTATACCGAGATTCGGAAGAACGCCCGCAAGGATGTTTCCGATATACTCACCGCCGCTGACCATATCCTGCCAGACTATCATGCCGAGTCTGTCGCAGTGATAATACCAGCGCAGAGGCTCGACTTTAATATGCTTCCTGAGCATATTAAAGCCGAGGCGCTTCATCTCGGAAATGTCAAATATCATCGCCTCGTCGGTAGTCGGAGTCAGTCCGCCGTCGCTCCAATAGCCCTGGTCGAGCAGACCGCGCTGGAAATACGGCTCGTTGTTGAGCATAAGGCGCGGCAGACCCCGCTTGTCTTTGCCGATACCGAATTTTCTCATACCGAAATAGCTCTTTACGGTATCGACCGCCTCGCCGTTCTTCTTCACGGTGAGCACAAGGTCATAGAGAGTCGGGCTCTCGGGGCTCCAAAGCTTCGCGTCGGGCACGGGAAGATGCGCATTGAGGCTCATCTCGCCCGAATAGACCCGCTCGCCCGAGAGCGAAATCTCGGCGTCTATCGTGCAGCCGTCAAGCTCCTCGCCCGTACAAGAGACGACTATCTCGCCCGCGTCGATATCGGGAGTCAGGCGCACGCAGGTTATATGGCTCTGCGACACGGGCTCAAGCCACACGCTCTGCCATATGCCGGAGGTTCCGGTATACCAGAAGCCGACGGATTTGAGAACCTGCTTGCCTCTGTTCTGCCAGCCCTTGTCGGTCGGGTCGTAGACCTTGACGATAAGCTCATTCTCGCCGTCGACAAGATTGTCGGTTATATCGAACGAGAACGGGCAGTAGCCGCCGGTATGCTTGCCTGTCAATTCGCCGTTTACAAATACCTTGCACTGCCAATCGACGGCTCCGAAATGCAGAATGCAGCGTTTTCCGTCAAAGCGGCTGTCAAGGGTGAACCTCTTTCTGTACCAAAGGCGCTCGTCGGGCTGAAGCACGCGCTGAACGCCGGAGAGCTGACTCTCAATGGCGAACGGCAGAATTATCTTGCCGCTGAAATTCTTCGGGCAGGGCTCGCCTGCAGGAGTTATCTCGTAATCGCACTCGCCGTTTAAGCACATCCAGTCCTCACGCACGAGCTGCGGGCGGGGATATTCCGAATGGGGGCAGTTTTTGTCCACACTGTCAAAGAATCTTGTTTTAAGATCGTTCACTTACTTAACCTCCGCATTTTATTTAAAAATCCACATAGTATTATACAATAATTTATGCGTTTTGTCTATATTGTCTATATAATTTATTCCCTGTGCCACTTCACGCCCTGGGCGGTATCCTCGAGGACGATGCCCATTTCCTTGAGCTGATCTCTGATTCTGTCGGCCTCAGCCCAATTCTTCTCCTTGCGGGCGTTTGTGCGCGCTTCTATGAGAGCCTCGATGTCGCTGTCGAGCGTCTCCGTCTTGCGGTTATAGACGAGTCCGAGCACGCCGGTCAGCTCGTCGAACACTGATATTGCGCCCTCGACAAGTGCCTTTGAGGGGGTCTTGCCGACAACGTTTGTATTGATGTCGCGCACAAGCTCGAATATCGAGGCTATGGCGTCGGCGGTGTTGAGGTCGTCGTCCATGGCGTCGATAAACTGCTCTCTGTATTTGCCGAAGCCGTCGATAATCGCCCTGTCGCCGTCATGCTCCGCGTCCGAAGCATTCTTCAGCTCGAAGTCGAGCGAATCGCGGCAGGTATAGAGTCTGTTGAGCGCGGAAATGCACTGCTCGATGATATCGGTGCTGTAGTTTATCGGGCTTCTGTACTGGGCGGAGATGAGCAGATAGCGTATGGGCTCATAGCCGTATTTTTCGGCGACGTCGCGCACGGTGAAGAAATTGCCGAGAGATTTCGACATCTTCACATTATCGACGTTGATATAGCCGTTGTGCATCCAATAATGGGCGAAGGGCTTGCCGGTAAAGCACTCGCTCTGCGCTATTTCATTCTCATGGTGCGGGAAGATAAGATCCTGACCGCCGCAGTGGATATCTATCGTGTCGCCGAGATAGCGCCAGTTCATCGCGGAGCACTCGATATGCCAGCCGGGTCTGCCCTTGCCCCACGGGGAATCCCATGCGGGCTCGCCGGGCTTGGCGGCTTTCCAGACGGCGAAATCCATGGGCTCGCGCTTGACCTCGCCGACCATTATACGGGCGCCCGCCTCAAGATCCTCAAGCGGCTGATGCGAGAGCTTGCCATAGTCCTTGAACTTCTCGGTGCTGAAATATACATCGCCCTGTGCCTCATAGGCATAGCCCTTTTCGATAAGGGTCGAAATTATATGAATGATAGCGTCGATATTCTCTGTGGCCTTCGGATTAACAGTCGCGTGTCGGACATTGAGTCCGTCCGCATCCGTCCAGAACTCTTTTATATAGCGCTCGGAAATCTCGGAGAAATCAACGTGCTCCTCGTTTGCGCGTCTGATTATCTTATCGTCGATATCCGTGAAATTCTGAACGAAGGTCACTTTATAGCCGCGGTATTCGAGATAGCGACGCAGGATATCGAAGATGCAAAGCGGACGGGCGTTGCCGATGTGGATATAGTTATACACGGTCGGTCCGCAGGCATACATCTTTATCTCACCCGGGGTAATCGGGACGAGCTCTTCTTTTTTTCTTGTTAAAGTGTTGTAGACTTTCATTTATATCTTCCTTTCAGTCAATTTCCTGTGTATTTTCCTGCTCCTCAAGCTGTTTTCGCAGCTGGGACAGCTGATGCTCGAGTCTGCAAAGCTCCTGCGCGACAGGGTCGGGTATATGCACCTGGTCGAGATCGTCGACTCTTATTCCGTTGCGGCGCACGACATGAGCCGGCACGCCGACGGCGGTACAGTCGGGCGGTATCTCCTCAAGAACCACAGCGCCCGCGGCTATATTCGAGTTGTCTCCGACGGTAAAGGGGCCGAGCACCTTTGCGCCCGCGCCGATGAGGACATTGTTGCCGATGGTCGGGTGGCGTTTGCCCGTGTCTTTGCCGGTGCCGCCGAGCGTCACGCCCTGATATATCATAACATCGTCGCCGATAACGGCGGTCTCGCCGATAACGACGCCGGTGCCGTGGTCGATAAAAAATCGTCTGCCTATGGTTGCGGCCGGGTGTATCTCTATCCCCGTTTTGCGCGCCGCCCTCTGCGATATCCATCGGGCGAGGAAAAACAGCTTATGGCGGTAGCACCAATTGGCTTTGCGGTGCATCCTTATGGCCTTGAGGCCGGGATAGAGGAAAAAAATTTCAAGAGCACTCCTTGCGGCGGGGTCGCGCCGCTTGAAGGTGCTTATATCCTCTTTGAGCCTTTCAAACATAAATATCAACTCCTTGGGCTCGGGGGTTTCGGGTTGCGGGTAACTTTGGGATTCGCGGGTAAAACAAAAAGCCTCCGTTATCCCGAAAGACAACGGAGGCGCTTGAGCGCGGTTCCACTCCTGTTTATATCTCTGCGCGCCAATACGCGCACGGCCGATAACGGTGCCTTCCGCGCAGGGATACTTCGGTTCCCCCTGCGTGCTGACGGGTGCATTTCGCCTTCATACGGCAAGGAGCTTTCTCAGCTTCGGGCTCCCTCTCTTTTGCCGCTTGTATCCGGCTACTTCTCCCGGTAAACGCATTTCGTTTTTTGGTTTTCGTCAACAGATACGCATTGCATATCTACTAATTATTATATTGAAATCACTTGGAAAAGTCAATGATTTTTTTGCTGTCCACAAAATATGTGACGCCCGAAACCACGGTCAAAACGGCGGTTATCCAAAGCATCATATTCGACACTCTCGCGAGCGTGAACCAGCCGGTATTGGCGAAAACATTGAACGAAGCATCAAGCTCGGCAAGGAGCATGATGATTATCGTGAACACCATCTGGCTGACGGTCTTTGCCTTGCCCCAATAGTTGGCGGGGATGACAACGCCCTGCGCCGAGGCGATAAGGCGGACGCCTGCGACGGCGAACTCGCGGGTGAGGACTATCATAATTATCCAGATGCTGCACCAGCCCTCACGCATGAACGCAAGCAGGGCGGCGGTGGTCAGCATTTTATCGGCGAGCGGATCGAGGAGCTTGCCGAACACGGTTATGATATTACGCTTTCTCGCAATTTTGCCGTCAAGCAGATCGGTAATCGACGCTATGGAGAAAACGGCGAGCGCGGCTAAGTAATGATAAGGAAACTCAATAAGCATAAGCGCGAGATAGACGGGCGCGAGAAACATTCTGATGACCGTAAGTTTGTTGGGCAGATTCAGCTTCTGCATTTCTATTCCCCTTTCCCGGGTTGTTATACTGTTCTTCCGAGCAGGTCATATTCGTTCGTGCCGAGTATCTCGACATCGACGAAATCGCCTTCTTTTATGAAATCGGGCGAGGTGAAGATTATCTTGCCGTCGATATCGGGCGCGTCCATATAGGAGCGACCCGAATAGCTGTCGGTATAATCGTCGTAGCTCTCGGTGAGCACACGCAGGGTTTTGCCGATCATTTCGTTGTTCTTTTCGCTCATTATCTCATACTGATCCTGCATGATGACCTCGGCGCGGCGGGCTTTCACATCGTCGTCAACCTGATTTTCCATCTTCGCGGCGGGAGTGCCCTCCTGCGGGGAATATTCGAAGCAGCCGAGGCGCTCGAACTCCTGCTCGTTGACAAACTCCGCCAAGGTCTCGAACTCGCCGTCGCCCTCGCCGGGGAAGCCGACGATGAACGTAGTGCGGATAACAATATCCGGCATACGCTCGCGCAGCTTTCTTATGACCTCGCGGGTCTCCTCCGCGCTGCTGTGGCGGTTCATGGCCTTGAGTATGCTGTCGTCCGCGTGCTGGAGCGGCAGGTCTATATAGTGGAGCACCTTGGGCTGAGAGGCCATGGTGTCTATAAGCTCGTCGGTTATCTTATCGGGATAGCAATAGAGCAGGCGTATCCACTCTATGCCGTCGATTTCGCAGAGCAGATTCAGAAGATGAGCGAGTCTGTATTCGCCGTAGAGATCAATGCCGTAGGACGAGACATCCTGCGCTATGAGCACAAGCTCCTTGATGCCATGCTCGGCGAGAGTTTTCGCCTCCTCGACTATGCTCTCCTCGTCGCGGCTGCGAAAGGCTCCGCGGATAGACGGGATAGCGCAGTAGGTGCAGCAATTTGAGCAGCCCTCGGCTATCTTGAGATATGCCCAATAGTCGGGGGTGGTGAGCACACGCTCGCCGCACATGGGGAGCTCATTTTTGTCGGGGAACACGTTGACCTGCTTGCCGTCGAGAACCTCGTCGACTATCTTGGCGATATCGCCGTTTGCGCCGATGCCTACGACGGCGTCGACCTCGGGAATCTCCTTTAATATTTCCTCGCGGTAGCGTTCGGCGAGGCAGCCCGTGACTATGACGGCGCGCACAAGTCCGTCCTGCTTGAGGCCGACCATTTCGAGAACGGTGTCTATCGCCTCCTGCTTGGCGGAGTCTATAAACGCGCAGGTGTTGACTATAACTGCGTCAAGGTGTTCGAAATTGTCCGCGTTTTCAAATCCGGCGTCCTGAAGCTTTGCAAGCATCAGCTCGCCGTCAACCTGGTTTTTCGGGCAGCCGAGAGAAACGAATAAAACTCTTCTTTTTTTCATCAAACAGCTCTTCCTTTCGCTTGATAAAGAGAATTATACACTATTTCTTTCTTTTTTTATCTTCTAACAGGAAAATTGGTCGTCCGTATCTTCATATTCCTCGTCCGCCTGCCGCATGGCCGAGCGGATATCGGAATAGCCGTAGCCGAGGCGGGTCAGGGCGTTGAAGGTGCGCCGTCTCCCCTTTTCGTCGGAAAAACGCCCTGCGAATTTAGTTTCGAGCAGCTTTTTTATCTGCTCTGTATCGTCGCCGTCAAGCTTCTCGGTGCATTCGCAGGCGGTCTCGCGCGATATTCCGCGCTGACGCAGCTCCTGTTCTATGCGCTTTTTGCCCATACCGCGCCGCTCATAGAGCTCCTGCGCCAAGGTGTGGGCGTAGCGCTCGTCATCGACATAGCCCAGCTCCTCAAGACGTTCGACCGCCTCGCGCGCAAACTCCGCGCCCGAGCGCCGAGCTACCTTGCGCTCAAGCTCCTTTGAGGAGTGGTCGCGCCGCGAGAGTATATCTACCGCCGCGTTAAATGCACGGCAGGAGCCTGCCGCCTCGCAAAAGGCAGCAAACTCCGCATCGTCAAGTTCATCGCCGGAGCGTATATTCTGACCCGCCCAGAAATCCCGGGTCACGGTCAGGCGGTACTCCCCGTCGATGAGTATATGTATTTTTTCTCCTCTGCCCCGCTGTGCCGTTATCTTCATCAGTCGTCGTCATCTACAACGATGTCGAGCTTCGCCTTTGCGCCGGAACGGCTCGTGGGCTTCTTGGGCTGCACGACGGCTGCCGGCTCTGCGGCGGGTGCGGGTCTGTCGGCGGGCTTCGCCGCTGTCTTAGCGGCGTTATTCTCCGCGTTGAGGCGCTCGCGCACCTTCGCTTCGACCTCCGCCAATAATTCGGGATTGTCGCTGAGATAGCTCTTAACGTTATCTCTGCCCTGGCCGAGGCGGTTGTCGTTATAAGAGAACCATGCGCCGCTCTTATGGATGATATCATATTTAACGGCGAGGTCGAGCACTTCGCCTACCTTGGATATGCCCTTGCCGTACATGATGTCGAACTCGGCCTCCTTGAAGGGCGGAGCGACCTTGTTCTTGACTATCTTCGCCCTTGTGCGCGAGCCGATAAACTCGTTGCCGGGACCCTTGAGCTGCTCTATCTTGCGCACATCGATACGTATCGAGGCATAGAACTTCAGCGCGCGGCCGCCCGTCGTCACCTCGGGATTGCCGTAGACAACGCCGACCTTTTCACGCAGCTGATTTATAAAAATTATAATGGTATTCGACTTTGCAATGGCGCCCGCAAGCTTTCTTAAAGCCTGCGACATAAGGCGTGCATGGAGACCGACATGGGAGTCGCCCATATCGCCCTCGATCTCCGAGCGCGGAACGAGAGCCGCAACGGAGTCGACAACTATAACGTCGATAGCGCCCGAACGGGTCAGCGCCTCGGTTATCTCGAGCGCCTGCTCGCCGTTATCCGGCTGAGAGACAAGGAGAGCATCGACGTCAACGCCGAGATTCGCGGCGTATATGGGGTCAAGCGCGTGCTCGGCGTCAATGAACGCGGCCTCGCCGCCCATTCTTTGCGCCTCGGCGACAACATGGAGGGCAAGCGTTGTTTTACCCGACGACTCGGGGCCGTATATCTCGATTATTCTGCCGCGCGGCAGTCCGCCGATACCGGTGGCGGCGTCGAGAGTAACGGAGCCTGTCGATATAGCCTCGACATTCATCGCCGTATTCTGACCGAGTCTCATTATCGAGCCCTTGCCGTAATTTTTCTCTATCTGCGATATCGCGGTTTCAAGCGCTTTCTGTTTGTCTGCCATACTGTTCCGTCCTTTCGGAGTGCTGAATTTTTGTTCGCACAAATGTTCTGTTGATATTGTACATCATACCCCTGCAAAAAGCAAGGGTATTTTTAAAATTATTTTGATCTTGCAAGAAAAGCGATGTTTATGGCATGGTCGCCGACGCGCTCGAAGTCGGTTATGGTGTTGAGATAGAGCATACCCGCTTCGGTGTTGCACTCATTGCGGTTGAGGCGGAAGATGTGCGCATCCTGACAGGTGAGGGTCAGGTCGTCTATGTGCTCCTCCAAGTCGGACAGTTCTTTAGCCTCGCCGTCGCCCAACGACTGATTATTAAACGCCTCTATAGACCTGTCGAGCAGATTTATGACGCTGCCGCAGAGCTGATTCAACTCGTCCCTTGCCGCATCGGAGAACGTGAGCCCGTCGCCTATATTGCGCTCCGCCGCTTCCGCGAGGTTAGTCGCATGGTCGCCGACGCGCTCGATATCGTTTATCGCGTGGAAAACGCGGGCGATGTAGTCCGAGTCGCTGTCGGTTATGTCAAGGGCGTTGAGCTTGACGAGATACGAGGTTATATGGTGGTTGAGGTAGTTTATTACCTCCTCTTTTTCCATGACCTTGTTGAGATCCTTATCGCTGCGGTTTATCAGGGCGTAGGCGCTCGTCTCGAAATTATCGCGCGCGAGCTTCGCCATGCGGGCGACCTCCTTGCCGACCTGCATGACAGCGAAGGGAGGCGTATTGAGCAGACGGTCGTCGATGAAACGGCAGTGCATCTCGCTCTCGCTGTCGTCCTTTCCGGGGACAATGAGGCAGGAGAGCTTGACGAGAAGCTTCGCAAACGGGAAGAGTACAACGGTCGAGACGACGTTAAACACGATATGCGATATGGCTATCTGCGCCATCGGGTCGGAGGAAATTTTCTCTATCCACTCGATATACGGAGTGAGCAGGGCGATGAGAATGAACATTCCCGTGCCGAGAAGATTAAAAAGCAGGTGGATGACTGCGGCACGCTTTGAATTTTTCTTTGCGCCGACGGTCGAAAACAGCGCCGTGAGGCAGGTTCCTATATTCTGACCGAAGAGGACGAACACGGAGAACTTGAGCGGCACAAGACCCTGCATGGCGAGGGTCTGAAGCACACCGACGGAGGCCGACGAGCTCTGGAGCACGGCGGTCATAACTATACCTAAAAGTATACCGAACAGCGGACGCAGAGGCGAGTCGGAAACTGCGACGATAAAGTTCATGAAGCCTGCGCTCTCTCTGAGCGGAGCCATGGAATCGGACATCAGGTCGATGCCGAGGAAGAGCAGACCGAAGCCGGTAAAGATGGAGCCGAGGTTTTTAACAAGCGTCTTTTTCGACGCGAGCATCAGAATAACGCCGACAAGCACCGACGCCGCCGCTACGCTCGAAAAGTTCAGCGCGATAAGCAGCGAGGTGACGGTGGTTCCGATGTTGGCGCCCATTATAACGCCGACTGCCTGCGCGAGCGTCATCATGCCCGCGTTGACAAAGCCGACGACCATGACCGTAGTCGCGGTCGACGACTGGATTATAGCCGTGACAACGAAGCCGACGAGCACCGCCAAAAAGCGGTTTCCGGTAAGCACCTCGAGCATTCGTTTGAGCTTGGCGCCGGCTGCGTTTTCGAGTCCGTCGCCCATCGTTCTGATACCGAAGAGGAACAGACCGAGTCCGCCCGCCATCGACAGAATATTAGCTATACTCATTTTTCAATCCCCTTGTTTTAGTTTCCCGTTTATTTTAGCTTTCATTGTGCGAGATTTGAAGAAAGCCGAAATCTCACGAATATATCTTATCAGTTATCCTTGCAAATGTAAACCGTAAAAATAAAAATAATGCGGCAAAGCACGGAGTTATCATCCGTATTTTGCCGCATTTGAAAATCAACTTTTCGCTTTTTTACGTTTTGTAAGAACTGCAAGCAGCGTCAGAAGCGCCGGGAAGAAAAGAGCGCAGAGTATGCCCTTTTTTAGGTCGTCTCCGAACGCGCTCGCAATAATTCCGGCAAAGGTCGGCCCGGACGAGCAGCCCAAATCGCCGCCTAAAGCGAGCAGGGCGAACATCGCCGTTCCGCCGCCCCTTATCCCTGCGGACGCCTTGCTGAAGGTACCCGGCCACATAATGCCGACGGAGAAGCCGCATACGGCGACTCCGACAAGCCCGAGCACGGGCGAGGGGCTGAGCGCAATGAGCAGATAAGACGCCATGCAAAGTATCCCGCTGAAAATCATCATGCCGTCGAGGTCGATTTTGTCGCCGAACTTACCGTATATCGCACGCGAGGTGCCCATGAGCACGGAGAAAAGCATCGGACCCGCGAGATCGCCTACGGTCTTTGAGACGCCGAGCCCTTTTTCCGCAAAGGTCGAAGCCCACTGGCTGACCGCCTGCTCACTCGCGCCGGAGCAGAGAATGAGCAGCATGAACACCCAGAACATCCTGTTGCCGAGCAGCTCTTTGAATGAAAGTCCCTTCTCCCCTTCTTCAATGAGCGGAGCTATCGGGACGCGGACGAAATTCAGGGCGTTTACAGCCGGGACAACCGCCCAGAGCAGAGCAAGGTACTTCCAATTCGCCGTTGTGAACACCGAGAAATAGAGCGTCGAAAGACCGACGACGGCGACGCTGCCCCAGCAATAGAACGAGTGGAGCAGGCTCATCATCTTCTCTTTGTTATCCGTCGGGCACGCCTCGACTATCGGGCTGACTATCACCTCGAGCAGCCCGCCTCCGATCGCATAGAGCATAACGGATATAAGCAGACCGACAAACGGAGACGGCAGGATATCCGGCAGGACGGTCAGAGAAACAAGTCCCGCCGCCGCGAACACATGAGCCGCAACAGCCGCCGCGCGGTAGCCTATCTTATCTATAAAGAACGCGGAGAGCAGGTCGATTATGAGCTGAAGAATAAAATTGACTGTTATCAGCGCGGTTATCTTCGAAAGCTCTATACCGTAGCTCTTGTTGAACGTCAAAAACAGCAGGGGCACGAAATTGTTGACAATCGACTGGACGACATAGCCCGCAAAGCAGGCGTTGACGGTCGATTTATAGTTTTTCTTCATAAAGCCGCCTTCTTTCTGCGGTGCGGGATAATGAACTCACGCACTAACATTATCACGGACAGGGTCAGCGGGAATATGACGGCGCAGAGTATGCCTTTTTTGAGGTCGTCGCCGAATGCGCTCGCCATCATTCCGGCAAAGGTCGGCCCCGCCGAGCAGCCGATATCACCGCCCAGGCAGAGTATTGCGTACATCGCCGTTCCGCCGCCGTGGAGCGCCGAGGACATTTTGCCTATAGTGCCCGGCCAGAGGATACCGGCGGAAAGTCCGCACACGGCAACGCCGACGAGCCCGAGCACAGGCGATGAGGTCAGCGAAATGAGAAAATAAGAAGCCGTGCAGACGCAGCCGCTCAGGAGCATCATTGAATCGAGATTTATTCTGTTGCCGAACTTGCCGTACATAAAGCGCGACACGCCCATAAGAATCGAGAAGAGCATGGGACCCGCCAGATCGCCGACGGTCTTTGTGAGCCCGAGCGCCTTTTCGGCAAAGGTCGAAGCCCACTGGCTGACCGCCTGCTCGCTCGAGCCTGCGCAGAGTATGAGCACCATGAATATCCAAAACGCCTTGGTCTTGAGCATATCCTTTATCGAGAGCTTCTCCTCGTCCTCGCCGACAACGGGCGCTATAGGCACGCGGGCGAACATAACAGCGTTGACTATCGGGAGTATCGCCCAGACAAGCGACATTATCTTCCAATTATCCGTCGAGAACAGGGCGAAGAACAGAGTGGATATGCCGACCGCCGCGACGCTGCCCCAGCAATAGAACGAATGGAGCAGGCAGAGCAGCTGATTGGAATTTGTTGACGGGCAGGAGTTGACTATCGGATTTATCGTGATATCCAAAAGACCCGCTCCGACTGCGTAGCAGAACACGGAGATGAGAAGCCCCGCAAAGGCCGAGGGCAGTATCTCCGGCAGAATCGTCATGAAAATAAGACCCGTCGCGCACATCGCATGGGCGAGCACGGTCGAGGCGCGGTAGCCGATGCGGTCAACGAACAGCACCGCCGTCAAATCGACAAATATCTGAATAAAGAAGTTCGCGGTGATTAAAACGGTTATTTTCGAGAGCTCTATGCCGTACTGCGCCTGAAAGGTCAAAAACAGCAGCGGCGCGAAATTGTTGACGACCGCCTGAACGACGAACGCCGTAAAGCTCGCCGCAACCGTATGTTTATAGCCTATCTTTTTCATCCCTGTTCCCCCAAATGAGAATTGCACACAAAAGGCATTTTAGCACAAAGCGCAGGCTAAATCCATAGATTTTAAAAAAAGAGCAAGGTGCTCAAAAATTGCAGAAATGCGGCGGCGAGTTAGGTCATAAATGCAGACAAAAAGCGAACCGCCGGACGGGAGTCCGACGGCAGCTATAAGAAATGTGCGTTTTTCGGCATCAAAAGGGACGGCGCACAGACCAAACGCCGCCCCGCGAACTCCGCCGGGAAGATATTATTTGAAGGGTTGAGTCTGTTCGGCGGCGAAAGGGAGTAAGCTTATTTACCGAAAAGCTTTTTGAAGAGGTTGATTATCGCGCGGAAGGGAGCGAGGATGATATTGAAAATCTTCTTAAAGATGCTGTCGCCTTTCTGTTTGACCGTCACGGTGCAATCCGCCTTCACTCCGTTCGAGGCTGTTGCTGTTATAGTTGCCGTGCCCTCAGAGACGGCAGTCACAACGCCGTTCTCGTCAACCGTCGCAACGGATGTATCCGACGAGCTCCAAGTAACGGACTTATCCGTAGCATCGTTGGGCTTGACGGTGGCGGTAAGAGTGAATGTATCGCCGATGTTGAGGGATTTTTTGCTCTTGCTGAGCTTGACGCTTGTTACGGCAACAGGCTCAAGCTTGCTTATGGCACGCGTTTCCTCCGCTCCGCACTTCGAGCAGACGCGCTTTTCGAGCCCCTCGGAGTCAACGGTGGGGGCGGTAACGGTTTGCCACGAGCTCCACTTGTGGGTGCAGGGTTTCCAATTAAAATGTATTGTTGCATTAGTTAGACAATTATTATCGTCGCCAATTGTAATCTTCTCCCATTGTGCTTCTGTACCACAATAATATACATCTTTGAGGTATTTGCAATAGTCGAAAGCAGAGCTTCCAATGCTTGTTACGCTATCAGGAATTGTTACACTCTCGAGACTGATGCAAAAGAAGAAAGCACCGTTTTCAATGCTTGTTACGCTGTTGGGGATGGTTATGCTTGTGAGACCGGTGCAACCGTCGAAAGCAAAGTTTCCGATACTTGTTACGCTGTTGGGGATGGTTATGCTTGTGAGACCGCTGCAACCTTCGAAAGCCGAGTCTCCGATGCTTGTTACGCTGTTGGGGATAATTATGCTTGTGAGGCCGTTGCAACCGTCGAAAGCCCCGTCTCCGATGCTTGTTACACTATCAGGGATCGTTACACTCGTGAGGCTACTGCAAAATTTAAAAGTTCCCTCTCCGATGCTTGTTACGCCATCGGGGATCGTTACGCCTGTGAGACTATCGCAATCGTAAAAAGCATATATTTCGATGCTTGTTACGCTATCGGGAATTGTTACACTTGTGAGGCTGTTGCAACCATAGAAAGCGTATTCTCCTATGCTTGTCACGCTATTCGGAATTGTTATGCTTGTAAGATTTTTGCAATTATAAAATGTAAGAGGGTTTATTCTCGTAACATCGTTCGGTATAATTACATCGCCAACGTCTTCACCATTAACATACAAACATTTAGCATAATATACAGGGTTGGCTGTAAAACTCCTGTCGCCGAAACTAATCTTGCACCAATCACCTTTTGTACCGGTATAATTTACGCTTTTAAGGCCGCTACAACCATGGAAAGCACTGTCTCCAATGCTTGTTACGCTATTGCCAATTGTTACACTCTCAAGGCTGCTGCAGTCCCAGAAAACATCTTCTCCGATGCTTGTTACGCTATCGGGGATTGTTATACTCGTAAGGCTGCTGCAACGATAGAAAGCATGGGATGCAATACTTGTTACACTATTACCGATTGTTACGCTCGTGAGGCTGCTGCAACCAGAGAAAGTATCGCCTCTGATGCTTGTTACGCTATCGGGAATTGTTACACTCTCGAGGCTGCCGCAACCTTCGAAAGCAGACCATCCAATGCTTGTTACATTATTGCCGATTGTTACGCTCGTGAGGCTGCTGCAATCTTTGAAAGCATAGTCTCCAATGCTTGTTACGCTATCGGGAATTGTTACACTTGTGAGGCTACTGCAATCTTTGAAAGCGCGGTCTATAATGCATGTTACGCTATTGCCAATCATTACACTCGTGAGGCTGCCGCAACCTTCGAAAGCAGCCCATCCAATGCTTGTTACGCTATCCGGAATTGTTACATTCGCAAGACTACTGCAATCGTAAAAAGTACACTCTCCAATGCTCATTACACCGTTAGGAATTGTTACACTTGTAAGGCTGCTGCAACCGTAGAAAGCTCTGTCTCCAATGCTTGTTATGCTATCCGGAATTGT